>Ga0209344_10000280_pt1 | contig 99553 bp, 83 predicted proteins | sample Cruoilmetagenom6_FD_187293 | JGI IMG/M metagenome (GOLD analysis project Ga0209344, IMG submission 187293) | Oil polluted marine microbial communities from Coal Oil Point, Santa Barbara, California, USA - Santa Barbara Oil Seep Sample 6 (SPAdes)... | ecosystem: Environmental > Aquatic > Marine...
TGATAATCTTCTTCCTCAAAAAACACAGCCTGACGGTTATTACCTCTTTGAATAACATGGTTGGCAATTTGTGAAACAAAGAACCTTGGTTTCCTTGGCATAAGATACTTTTCAAATTTGGTATGATAGCATCAATCTCTTTAAAGGGTACTGACCCCTTTTATTTCATATTTAACTGATATATTTACTTTCCAGAGAAAAAACTTGCTAATTTTTTAGCTTTAAGTGTCATTAAAAGTCCAATCACTAATTCAACACAATAACTTAATAGTTCAGCTTTTTTCTCACCAGACATTAATGGCATTTCTGATTCATTAGAAAGCAAAGTTAACCTTAAGCCTTCTTGTATTAAATATATAAATGCATACGTTGCTATAAACAAACCAAGAATAATTATAGCCGTCGTTAATACATTGCCCAGGCTAATTTCTTTATCATCCTCAGAAAAATTTATTTTGATAAACTTATTTATTGTCTGAGGTTTAACAAATAAATATATTCCTATAAAAAGTGGAAATACATACAAAAGCACTAAAGCCAATAGGTAAATTAAATTTGATGTTTCGATGACCTTAACCAAAGAGGCAAAAATGAATGAATGTTCATTGAGTGAAAAACTAATGATCAACAATCCAAGCATAGTAACCATTACTTTATTATAGTTTTGCATTATTATTCTCCTTTGTAGATACTTTACCCTTTAGACTAAAAAATAAGAACATCAATATAATTAGTTGTATAAAAACTAATGCCATCGTGTGGTCTTGGGAGTTTTGGAACCCATATAATTGACTACTCTCTAAGCCAAAAAGTTTTAGAAAGATAATATGAAAAATCACGGGGATGATCATTGCTAAGCTGTAAGTAATAAAAACTGCATAAGTCATTTTTACCGCTGCATTAGATATACTACCCTTCGATTTATAGAAATTTAATACAGCCACTGAAGTAATAAAAATTGCTAAATAAATAATCATAAATATTAGTGAAGAAACATTTTCAATAGAAAAATTATTTGCAAAAAATGAGCTTAAAACATAGCTAATTTTTGAAAATGATGAAGCCATTAAAAACGCAGTTACTACAAATAAAACTATCATATTAATTTTCATAGTTATCTCAAATGCACAAAATTAATACATCTACAGTTATTCTTATTTAAATCGAATCCATTAGGCCCCGTCATCATTGGTACTGCTTGGTCATGTTCTCCAAAGTAAAAGCTATTATCATTAAAATTCGTTCCGTTTGCAGTACATTGTATGTTTTGATTAAAGTTTTCTGGCGAGGTAGTCCCACCACATTTCCAAGCAATGCATAAACCAGCATACTGGTCTTTGATACAAGTGCCCGCAATTTTACAACCGTTTGTTACCAGATCTTCTAAAGCATCTACAAATGTTTCAAATTTATTCTTTCTATTGGTGTTTTCTGTATTAATTCGCTCTCTTCGGTTATCCATTCTGTTTTGCTCTCTTCGTTCCCATCTCTCATTGAGATGCCTATTTTGGTTACTGTAACCAGAGTTATTAGGCCTTATTGGTCTGGGGTTTCTAAGGCCATATTCATCATAACTTGAAGTTGGTTCGTTATTTAAGTAAACATATAAGTTTTCATAACTGCTAGCAAAGCCAATCGGATCTTTTGAAGTCCAACGCCCAAAAGAGGCTGCATAATCCCTGTAGCCAAAATTTGTTAATCTAGTATCAACATCATATATTCCGCCTGCAAAACCAAACGGTTGAAACTCTGGGTTACTATCAGAAAGCACATTCCCCCAAACATCATAAGCCAATTCTTGCGCTACAAAACCAGTTAAAGTATTAACGACTAAGATCGGAGAACCCAAGTGGTTAGAAATAATTCTATAAGTTTCACCATTCTTTATCATGTAACTCGGCACATTATCTTTATCACCATAGACAAATCTTGAAACGACAACACCGGCTGAGTCTAATTCTGCTATAGGATTAAGACCATCTTTATAAATCCAGCTTTTTGAGATTACTCCATTTTTTATTTTAGCAACTCTTCTAGCAAGTGAATCATATAAGTAGCTAATATCTAATCCATTAGAATCTGTAACTGAGCTAAGTGAGCCAAATGAGTCATGTTGGTATGTGGTAACAGTGGATCCGTTATCATAAGTTGCCAGTTCTCCGTTATCTGTATAGGTAAAAGTACTTGCTTCATAAGTTAACATTCGATCTTGATCATCAAATGTTGAAATCAAAGAACCGTTTAAATGTGTTCTATTCGTGTTACTGTCATAATTCCAGGTTGATGTTACAACTCCATTTGTCTTTTCTTCTACTAGTTGACCAGTTGAGTTGAAGTCGTATTCAAATACATTTGTTACACCATTTATTGTCTCAGTTTTACTAACAATTCGACTTAATTTATCACGGACTAAATTATAGCTATAAATACTAGTCCCAGAAAATGAACTGTCATATGACTCGATGTTTGCAAAATCATCATAAGCTCTCGATGTAATTACGTTATCTAAATTGGTACCATCAATAACACCTCTTACTGGGTTAAGGTTTACTACCAAATCACCAGCCTTACTTATATAATTATCATCATCATATTCAAAAGTAATTGTATTTGAGCCATTTACACTGGTTGAGGTGACTCTAAATAGATTGTCAAATGTTCGAGAGATATCTCCAGTTAATACTCCAGAATATGAGCTTGATATTGGCAAGAAACTATCAAAGGCGAAATCCAAAATGACGCCATCTGCTGATGTTGCTGTCTCTATTAAACCTGTTGTTGCACTATATACGTAGGTATAAACCCCTTCTGTAACTTGAGTGGTTGATGGTAAGCCGGTAACTGAATCATAATTAAATATTATTTCATTGCCATCCGGTTTAATCTTTTTGACTATTTGACCATCACTATTATATTCATAAACAATTTCATTTGAATTTAACCCAGCAAGTGTTGGTGCTTTATATGATGTTTCATTGTTTTTTCCATCATATTCAAAAAAATGCGTTGGTCTATTCGGTGGTGTTAATGAAATTAAGTTTCCGTTCGCATCGTATGAATACAGTACTTCTGATAAATCAGGTAAGATTTGCTTAGTAGTTTGTCCATTTGCGTCATACTCAAAACTAAAAACTTCTTGCAATGGATTTGTCACAGTATGCAGTTCTCCTTCCATTACTCCTGATCCGTAATATGTAAAGGTGTATTCTCTTAATTCAGGTCCTGAACCTTTATAAGCGCGAGAAACTCTTCCTTGGCTGTCATACTCTATGTTTGTTGAGTGAAAATCAGCGACTGATGCACGTTTAGTTTTATTGTTGATATCTAGCTCAAGACTCCTTGTTCTGTTTTCTGGTGATGTGAACTCATAACCACCAAAGTCACCAATATCAGCTGCATATTTCTTGATCCATTCTTTTTCATTAACAATTGTGGTTCTTTTCGATTCCAATACTGGGAAAATAACTCCTGGAGAACTAACAGTTTCCTCTAACTGATGTGAAGCCTGTAAGTTTAATCCAGACGAAATTTTGGTTGAGGTTAGAAAATTGAATTTAACTTGATTTCCAAGTCTACTTGTCCCAGTAGGCCTCGCTCTATTTACAGTACCATCAGACATTGTTACCGTATCTGTGTTTACTGAATGTGACCTAATTATTTTGGTTCCATCAGGATTAGTTGTTTCATAAATTATTTCTTCAATATTTGGTTTTGTTTTGTCCTTTATAAATTCGTAAGTACGACCTTCACCAGAGGTCATAGTTACTTGCCTAGCACCTGGAATACTTGTGTTTGATAATGTCCACCCACCTCCAATTGCGTTCAAATCATTTTGAATCAGCCCAAATTGATCGTAACTAAATTCAGACCTGTTCTCTTCCCTGTCAATAAATGCGGATAAAAGCCCATCTGTGTATTCCATTTCCCATTTATTCAACAGTGGATCAGTTACAAATTGTAGCTTTCCATTAAAGTCGTATTCAAGTTGAGTAATCTTGCCATAAGGAGACTGTATTGATTGTGCAGTCCCTTCAGCATCTCTGTTTATTATAGTAATCAATCCGTCGCCATCTTTGATTTGAGATAACAAACCATTTTGGTCATAAGTAAATTCCCGCAACACTTTCGCAGTTATAGCATCGATTGTTTTTAAGTGCACTCCTTCATCAGAAAAAAGATATAAATGTTTCCCGTTTCTTGATGCTATTGCATTAGTAGTTATGGACAGACCTCTATTAAACTCTTGATTTGAATAACTCAAAGTGGATTGTTGAGCAGAAAGTTCAAAAGAGCCATCTCCAGTTAAGCTCAGTAAATTTTTGTTAACACTTACTTTTCGTACTCGATTATTAGAAGTATCTGCAATTATGAGATTTCCTTCTTTGTCAAACTCCATATCTGAGGGATTGTCGAATTGTGCAAGTTCAAAACTACCATCATCACCTGAATACCCTCGAGGGTTGCTGCTTAAAGTTTGTGTCATTCCATATGGCAATATTTTCTTGAATTCAACTATACTTTGACCCAAATCTGAATCAAATCTAGTGTCTATATATACGAGAGCACCTTCATTGTCGAATTTAACTGACCTAGGGGAGCTAACACCACCTTCTCCTAGTCCTCTTCGCTCATCTGTTGTTACATAGCAGTCTGCACTACCTGAAACTGTATAAATAAATCCATCAGGAGTGACTTGACGAAGGCACTCATGATCAGTATCGGCAATCACTATATTTCCATCTTCAGCAATTGTAAAACTATCTGGATTAAATAGGCCTGCTTCGGTTGCGGGCTTATTGCTAAAACTAAAATCGGGATCAAAAGGATCAGCAAAACCACCACCAGCAATTGTTTGTAAGTTTCCTTCAGAGTCAATTATTCTCAACACACCCCTGTCTTCCAAAAAATATAGAGTGTTATTTTTATCGAGTTTCATATCATTAACTCTTATAAACTCCGCATCTATTGCAGGTGTTCCATCAGGACTGGTCCCATAACTTCCAGTTCCTGCTATTGTATTAACAGTGCCTGTACTCGCGTCAATTTTTCTAATTCTACGATTGTATGCGACATAAATACTCCCATCTGGTGCTACTGCTAATGCCTCTATATTATCCAAGCACATCTCCAAAGCGGTTTCTCCTTCAACTGGAGCTTCGTTGCAAAATGGAAAAGGTGGGGAAACATGTATCTTACCTGCTACTCGCAAAATAGTACCGTCTGGAGTGATTCTTCTTATTTGACCTAAGCCTGAGTCAGCAATCAAAATGTCGCCATTTGGAGAAATTTCAACTTCGCTCGGTTCTTCAACAAAACCATTTATTGCAGGGCCACCATTTCCACCTATAAGAGGATTGTCAATTTGAGCTTGAACTGTATTGACCTTTCTTATAAACCCATCTCCTTGATACAAAATTTGAGCATTAGGGTTGTAAACATGTTGTTCTTCTAATGTCCATCCTCCTAGTTGTAGTTGTTCCTCAGCAATATTTTCTAGTTCTTTTTGCTCTCCATTGCTTCTAGGTAAAGAAGCTATATCAGGCACGAACCTTCTAAACATTTTAATTTCTCGCTTCCAAAATGTACCGATTTCATTTCCGTCACGAGATGCGTCTAGCTGAGCAAAAGAGTCTATTCCTCTTTGTTCTAATATTCCGAACAATCGATCAAAATCCGTGAGATTAGCTACATATCTGCCAGGAAACACATACCTTAATTTAATATCAAAATTTATACTGTGAGCCAACCTTCCATACTTATCTTTACCATCCCACTCAAGATTGAATGATTGATTTGGTTCTGGAGAGAAAATTAGTTTAGTCAACCCTTGAGTAGTGTGGTTTGTTATTGTCAATTCAATTCTTTTTAGTGAAGCAGGAATACTTGGCCCAGAAACTTCAATCAAATATGAATCAAGTGCTGAATTGTTCTCAATACCAGAGTTAGGGTTTGATCTATAATGTAATTGGTAGTTTGTTCCAATAATTGGAATGCTCTCTTCAAGAGTTCTATTATGAGCGTTGATAACACAACCTTCACAATCTTCATCATTATCATCAGTTTCTGGATCTTCATCTGTAGGCTCTTGTTCTTGAACCTCAGGGGGTGTAATTTCAGGCGGTTCAGGTGGCTCTTGTATATCATCCGGTGGAACGTATGGAAAATTACAGTCCCATGGTGTGAAATGAGTAATCGGCGATCTCCACAAAGATTTCCCAGCTGAGTACAGTGCCGCAAGTTGTATTAACTCTTCTGTGGTAATATTTAAGTTATCTAGCTCTGCTTGAGTTGCGTCGTTTTCAATATCATCATTAGTTACATCCAAGACAGCACTTGAGTTTTCTATTCTGATTATTTTTACCACTAATCCATTATCAGAAGGTACCCAAACACTTTTATTTTTATCATACCAGCCAACTGGAACTACAACTCCAGCAGGAAAATCTAAAAAGTTATCAAAGTACATCGGTAAGGGCTGGTTAAAATCAACTCTTTCAGCGCCTGAGAAAATTGCCTCATCCAATGAAAGTTCGGTTGCATAAGTATATGCAGAAAATGCGGGTAAATCAGCAGGCATTCTGTTTACTCCATTTGGCCCAACTGTGTATTCAGTTGAACGCACATTGATGTTATCTAATTCTTCAATTGACCCATCCGGCAAGATCATTGTAGCTGTAGTACTAGGGGGGAACATCAATGTAGTTTGTCTATCACCATCTTCATCTGAAACCAAACTTCCTTGAGCAATTTGGTATCCCAAATTGCTATCACTCAAATCCAGGTTTGTTACCTTGCTATCCAACCTAATCAGTACCACATCATCACTGAAGTGATAGCTGTTCCATTCAGATTTAACTCCTCTTTGAACATCTAGGTATCCGCCTTTACTATAATGAACCACATCAATTCCACCCCCATTTACAACAAGGTCGAATAATCCATCAAGACGAGAATATGTATAACCATATTCAGGTTTATTGTTAATTGAAATTTTTACACCGGCCAGGGGGTTACCTTCTGCATCTAGTACTTTGCCACCCAGAACAGATGCACGATTCTCTTTTATAGTTCCATCAACCAACCCAATTTGTACAGGGGGTTCAGCATCATAAAGGAAATTGATGGTTTCAATAAAAGGAGGAAAATCTGTTCTACTTAATGGTGGGGCTATATCAGCTGGGTTTGGTGGTAGTTGAATTACTTCCAGAGTAAAAACTTGCGTATCTGTTCCACCGAATCCATCACCAACTTGGACTTCAACTTGGTAGCTACCAGCTGCATTAGGTGACCAAGTAATCAAACCATCAGTATCTACAGTCATTCCAGAAAGTGGATTAATCAATTGATAAGTAATACTGTCATTATCAGCATCGGTAACTACCAACTGATAAGAATAATCATAATCTTGTTCTGCACTGCTTAATGGGAAAGATTGGATGATAGGTGCACTATTGGCAATTACGGCTATATCGTAACTTTGAGAATCAGTTGCACCGTATTCATCTGTAACCAAAACTGTTACTGGATAAAATCCTTCACTCAATGAGGTCCATGAAATCATACCGTTATCATCTATATCTGAACCGGCAGGCGATACTGTTAATTCATAATTTAACTCGTGTCCTTCTGGGTCACTGGCAATAACTTGATATGAATAGGCTTGAGATTCTCTGACTGAAGTATCAGGGGATGATGTTATTTGTGGTGCTTGGTTAATTGAGATTGTAACTAAAGCACTGTCAGGGTCTGAATCTAAACAGCCATCATTTACGATAAGTTGTGCTACATAGTCTCCTGTGACATCTGGAGATAAACTTGCCACCATTTGATTGTTGTTATCAATAGTTACACTACTGCCAACTGGAGAGGTTAACAATGACCATGAATAAGTCAAACTATCCATATCAATATCACTAGATAATGAGCCATCCAATGCTATTACCTGGCCAATAACCCCCACTTTGTCTGAACCTACATCAGCGATTGGAGCTGAATTGTTAAATAAACCATCAAAGCTATCAAAGAAGATTCTGTCAAGCACACAACCTAATGCTCTATTTGTCTTATCAAAAGATGCTACAGCAAATATGTTAAACAGGTTACTTGTCTTATTAGTTTCATGATCGCTGACATGCAATCTCACTGAATACTTACCTTGAGCATCGGTGGCTATTATTGGACTTTTAGTATCAGAATCTTGAATACTGGCATTAGACTTTTGTGGCTTACTCTCTAAACGCCAGTCGAAAGTTATGTCATCACCATCAGGGTCTTTAATATTTGACCCATCTACAAAAGCACTTTCTCCATGTATGACCTTTTGATTATGAAGTTTAGGTAATTGTGGGGTCGTATCATTGGTATCAATAAGAAGTGAATCGACAGATGATGGACTCTCTCCATCAGAAACAAGCAATTCAATTTCATATGAGCCCGGTTGGTCGATTTTTAATTTAGCCGTCACATTGGACGAATCTAAAATAGTTGAATCACTGTTTTCTGGCTTATTAATTACTCTCCAATTGTATACAAGTCTGTTACCGTCTTTATCTGTCGAATTAGATGCATTGAGCCTAATTACTTGATTTAATCTTGCAAATTGATCAAAGCCAGCATCGGCTTTAGGGGGGTGTTCGTTCCTTTCAATTGAATTGACATTTAAAGAAACAAACAAGAACAAACAACATAGTTTAATAAATGACTTAAATTCCATTTTATTAACTCCTGAATATGGGTTTACAATGTACTATGCCATAAGGCATGGCTTGACTTTTCGTAATTGTATTGTTAGGACGATTAAACTTCAATGTTTTGCTTAATTATTTAACTATTAAATATACATCACGTAACAAACTCAAAGCGTAAGCAACTTTCCATTATGTACCACAGGTTCATTGATGTTAAAAAATCTTTGCTGGGGAAAAAGAAAAAATTGACATATCAGATTATTCAATAAAATTTATTTACAGCAATAAGCGCATGGACTTATTGAGCCATTTTTAATGGTTCGGTAAGTCTTGTGTGCTTGTTGTGGGGTTCATCACCAACAAGTGTTTTTAAACCTTTTTGGAGATGAAACATGTCTCAAGAATTTAATAAGATTTTTAATGGTATTGCCAGACATAAAAATCGCTATGTCGTTTTTTCTGACTTTGTTACCTTATCAGCCATTTCTATTCACAATGCTGTGCGTAAAGATGAAGCTTTGGAAACCGAATATATGTCAATCGTTGCTGGCTACAGCAAGGAAGAAACAACGGCTTTAAGTCAGCTTTTGGCTGAACTGGTGATGCTATTAGAACCTGAGTCTACTGACATACTGGGTGGCTTATTTATGTCACTTGATTTGGGTAACAAAGGCACAGGACAGTTTTTTACGCCATCACCTGTTTCATCATTGATGGCTCAAGTGGTTTATGGTGAGAAACTGGTTTTGCCAGAAGATGGTTTTATCACCCTAAGTGAACCTGCTTGTGGGGCTGGTGGCATGGTGTTGGCTTTTGTTAAAAGGCTGATTGAGGAAAAGCACAATCCATTACATACTCTCTGGGCGCAGTGTATTGATATAGATCGATTAGCTGCATTGATGTGTTATTTACAGTTAAGCCTTTGGCATGTGCCAGCACAGATCATTGTCGGTGATTCCTTGTCTATGAAGTACCGTGAGGTGTTTTACACACCAGCGCATTATCTTGGCCTTTGGGAAAGTAAACTCAAAAGGCATGAGAGGAATAAAACCAAAACAAAAAAACAAACAGCAACCGTCACACCTTCATCAGAAATTATTAACCTCGATGATATGGTGCAAACGGATTTATTTGAAAACCTTTGAGCGAATGCTCAAGGGTTTTTATGTATCAAAACTGGCGCTCTCCCAGTTATCCAGAAAATCAATTCAGATAATAAATATATCCATCAAGTCACTGTAGAAAAGCGGCATTTCAGTAACCTTTGCCAGATATTCTCAATCAAACCTGTTGATAACGAAAAACTGGTAAATGTCCTTGATTGAATCTTCGTCATATAGGCTTCCTGCTTCAATGTTACAAATTAGTTCAGGATCAACCTCTGTACAACGGTTAAACATCACCATATCCATGTTGGCTGTGATTTCTTTAAGTGTTTTTCTCATGTTCTGTCATTTAGTAAATAAAGTGCGTTTACTAAGTCGATAACAAATCGATGTCAACAATCCCCAGCGAAGTGGGTTGTTTACCTCTATTTGGTTGAGATATGATCGGCACTTTTTATCACTGAATGCAGAAGTTAAGCGGGTTTATCGAAATCAATGGTTGATATGAGCGATATTAACTTATTGAAATAGGTAGTATTAAAAATAATTGAAGAAATTTGCACTTATTTCGTGTTATTTTTATTCTTGATGGCTATATTAAGTAACTCTTAGTTTAGAAATGAGGTGAAAATGAAAAGAGATGATCTAGTGCCAGCAATAATTATTGTGAGTATGATAATAGGCGCAGTTTTATATTTATTCTCAAAATGGATGGGGTTGCCATTTGATCTATTAATCAGAACAATCGGTTTACTGGTTATGTGGTTAATTACTTTAGCGGGGTTAATTTATTTAGGCTTTATCAAAGATTGGTGGCCTTGGATGATAGGGCTTTTATACGCATGTTTTTGGCCTGCCATCAACCATTGGGCAATTAAGATGCCAGGGTTTTCGGATGAAGTTTCATGGTGGGGTGAATGGTACACCAAACTATTTGTCTTTATAATTTTGGTAGGTTGCGGTTATGCAATCAAAGCATGGTTTTCAAATCGGAATAATAACCACTGGTAAAGAAAAATTTGTAATTGGTGGTTATTAAATACAATGATACCAATTATATAGCTAAACTTGTTTGATGAATTCTGCACAAGCCAAACAGATCCCAATTGAGGATTTTTTAGGCAGGCTCAATCAAAAACCTGTTAAAAAATCAAGTGCTGATTTATGGTATCAAAGCCCTTTGCATAAAGATAATACGCCATCATTTAAAGTGAATACCATCCTTAATACCTGGTATGATTTTGGAATTGGTGAGGGTGGCACTATTATAGATTTGCTTCAGACCATGTATAACGAAAGTGTTTCTGATGTTTTAAGCCGTCTTTCATCAAATTATGGTGCTGTGTCTCCTGCCATGCAGTTTGAAACAGTCAGGCGCAAAAAAAAAGCCTGCGATAAGCAAATTAAAACTTGAGGCAATCATTTATATCACCGAAAAGGGCTTGTATGCCTATCTTCGTGACCGTTGTATTGATGTTGATATTGCCAAGCAATATCAACATCAAATTCTGAACAATTTGCTAACCTGATCTCATTGACCCTCTGGAATGTGTATAGCGCAATCCAAAGGCCAACTTTGGTAGTTATATACAGTGGATAAGTTTCCATAGCTGTAATCAGCTCGGGTAATTCATCCAGTGGTATGCTATTGAAGTTTTTTCTGACAGGGTTTTTTTAATACCATTTCAACACCCTCTGCTGGGTTACTGTCAATTAAGCCCATTACCTTTGCATAGACAAATATGCCGTTACATCTTTGCCTTAACTTATTTTAAACCTCTAATGAGCCACGGCTTTCAATTCTACGAAGTACACTGATAATTTCTTGAGTAGAAATACTATCAATGGATTTATGAAAAAATATCTCTCTGTAAGGTGTGAAGCACATCTTTGGCATTTCGTTCAGTCCATTTATTTGCTTTGACTTCAATCCACTTGAGCGCAGTGGCTTCAAAACTATTTTCAAGCGCAGTGCTGGCTTTGGATTTTTTTCTCTCAATAGGTGGGTCTATTCCTTTCGCCAGTAAGCTTCTTGCCTCATCAACTTTTTCTCTGGCATCAGCCAACCCGACCTCTGGGAAAACGCCCATTGAAAGGTTTTTTTGTTTGCCTTCAAAACGATAATGAAACCGCCACCACTTAGAACCATTGGGGTTTATCAGAAGAAAAAAGCCCTTACCCGTCACTCATACGATATGGTTTTTTATCGGCTTTAGCTGATTTTATAGTGCTGATGTTGAGTTTGTTAGATATGGCCATTTGTTGATAGTTTTAAAACTTACCAACAATGTTACCAACATGCATGTTGCAATGCAATGAAACAAGGAAATGGCGCGCCCAGAGAGATTCGAACTCCCGACCAACTGGTTCGAAGCCAGTTACTCTATCCAGCTGAGCTATGGGCGCGGATTTGGTAAGTGAATTTTAACTTGTTTGGTGCTTTATGCACTTAATTATTTTTAAAAATCTCAAAGCCGTTGTTCCAACGGTGCCCAGAGAGATTACTCGCTTACACGGATGTAAGTGATTAGCGAGAGCAGGATGCGGTAGCTAACCGCACATCCTTGTATTCCGCCCCTTCGGGGTCGTTGGCAAGCCAACGGGCTAAAATGTTCCCGACATTTTAGTCGAACTCCCGACCAACTGGTTCGAAGCCTAAAAATTCAAACCGTGAGCGCAGCCGGTTTTGTTTCGCAGAAACAAAGAAGGGAAGCGAACTTCCTCGAACCACTCTATCCAGCTGAGCTATGGGCGCGGATTTGGTAAGTGAATTTTAACTTGTTTGGCGCTTTATGCCCTTAATTATTTTTAAAAATCTCAAAGCCGTTGTTCCAACGGTGCCCAGAGAGATTACTCGCTTACACGGATGTAAGTGATTAGCGAGAGCAGGATGCGGTAGCTAACCGCACATCCTTGTATTCCGCCCCTACGGGGTCGTTGGCAAGCCAACGGGCTAAAATGTTCCCGACATTTTAGTCGAACTCCCGACCAACCGGGTCCAAAGTCGGTGACTCTATCCAGCTGAGCTATGGGCGCGTAGGTTTGTATTTTAACGGGTAACTTGATGAGTACAAGTGATAATTGAGTTTATCAAAGGGTTTACTGATTCTTCCGACACTGAGTCGATTAGATGACACAAGTAATGTGGGATTTGAATACCCTTGTTGATTGGAGGCACTAATTAAGGAACTCAATTGACATCTTTGTTTTTAAAAGTGATGATATATTGAATATTTTATTGCTGTTAAAAAAGGTGTCATATGCTGAGAGTTTGGATTTCTTTGATGTTTTTATGTGTTTTATTCAAGGTTTCAGCACAGCAAGTGCCAGATGATCTGGCTGTTTGGCAGGATTGGGTTAAGCATGAACAATCGTTCCGGGTTTGTCCGTATTTTGCCAATACCAAATCAGGTTTAAAAACCAATCACATTTGTGCCTGGCCTCAACAGTTACAACTTAATGTGCAACAAAATCAGGCCACTTTCGATGTCACTTGGGAGGTTTTGGCTGACAGCTGGGTACCTCTTCCTGGAGATTCTCAAAGTTGGCCACAAGCAGTTACCGTTAATCAGAAATTAACGCCAGTCCAGTCTAAAAATAAACAACCCAGGGTGTTTTTACAAGCAGGCACTCATCAGATTAGAGGCCTGTTCAAGTGGCAATCACGTCCAGAGTCAATTGGCGTTCCAACTGAAATGGCTGACATTGCACTGACTCTTGAAGAAGCTGACATTAAATTTCCTGTGCGAGAAAATCAGGCCTTGTGGCTAGGTGAAGTTACCAATGACGAACAGGTTGAAGCCAACAGTCTGGATATTGAAGTCAATCGATTGTTTATTGACGGTCATCCTATGGTCGTTTTTATGGCATTGGATCTGCAGGTATCTGGGGTCGCCAGAAATGAAAATTTAGGCAAGGTGATTTCCGAACAGTTTCAAATTACTGATGTGTCTGGTGGTTTGAATGCATATGTTGATCAAGCCGGTGATTTGTGGGTACAACTGAAACCTGGGTACAGTGAAGTTTTGATTTCAATGAATGTGCTGGGTTGGCCTTCTGAATTTACCTTTGAGGCTTTGGGTGAGCATTGGCCTAAGCAGGAAATTTGGGCCTACCAAGACAATAAAAACATCCGGTTAACCCAAGTTGAAGGAGTCACTGCCATCAATCCGGAACAAAGTTCATCCAGGTGGTTTGAAGTGCCCAATTATTTGGTTAATGATGGAGACGTGTTTGTTATCAATGAGGTTAAAAGAGGCACCTTAAACCAAAGTGAGCAGATGGTTTTACAACGTCAAGCCTGGTTGTCATTTGATGGTGAAACTTTTCGCACCAAAGACCACATCAATGGTGATAAATTTGGTAGTTGGCGGCTCAATGCAGGACCTGATTTACAATTATTAAGCGCTAAAAATGGCGATGAAACTTTGTTAATTACTCAATCATCAGAGACTAAGCAGGGTGTGGAGTTGAGAAAACCGAGGGTGGATTTAACCATTGATGGCGAGTTTGGCCAACAGTTCTTGAAACAAATCAGTGGTTGGGACATCAGTTTTGAGTCAGTTCAAACTCAATTATTTTTACCTCATGGGTATATGGCTTTGGCTTCTAAAAACGTAGACAGCAGCCAACATGTTTGGTTAGAACAATGGAGCTTATGGGATATTTTTATCGTTATGCTGCTGACTGTTCTTACTTTTAAAGTGATTGGTGGTGCGGCTGCTATTTTGGCCTTATTGGCTTTGGTTTTGGGTTATCAAAACATGAACATGCCTTTATATTCATGGATTAACCTCATCATTGCTTTGGGGTTGCTGGCGTGGTTACCTCAGGGTCGATTGCTGCGATTGGTACAAACCTATTCAGTTTTGAGCGTGTTGGTTTTGGCGATACATTTGCTGCCATTCTTGGTGACAGAAGCTCGGTTGATGATTTATCCTCAATTGGAAAACCAATACCAGGCGGATGTTCCAACTATGTCATTTTCTAAAGTAACAAAGACAGCCGCACCATTGAATCAGGTGTATGAACAAAAATACAGCACCAAAAATGCCATTGATGATGAAATTGTAATGTCTGAGGAAGGCGGTGCAATCAGGGTGACCGGTTCTCGAATCAAACGTGCTGACATCTTGAACCGATACCAAACCGATGCCACCATTCAGGCGGGTAAAGGCACACCGCAATGGCGTTATAACCCTGTGGTGTTGACTTGGGATGGCCCAATCACAGCCGAACAAACGTATCAACTGTATCTGATTTCTCCCTGGATGCGGGTATTGTGGCGTTTGTTGCTGATTGTGTCAGCGGTGATGTGGTTGTTGTTAATCATCAAACACATGCGCTCTTTATATCATCAAACAACTAAAAGTGCAGCTCACACCAGTTTGGTTTGGATGCTTGGGATGATGTTCACTCCATCACTTTGGGCCAGCGATTACCCTTCGGATGCCATGCTCAAGGAGTTACAGTCAAGGCTGTACCCGGCAGCTGCCTGTGAAACCCAATGTGCTTCAGTGGAACAAGCATCAGTGAAAGCTGTTGGCAATGAGTTAACCATACAAATGACTTATCATGTTTTGGCTGATGTGGCAGTTCCATTGCCTTACTCGGCCGACTGGCAAGTTACCCAAGTTGATGCCAATGGCAAAACAAAACGCAGCCGTTTGTACCATAAAAATGTACCTTGGCTGCCTCTTGAGCAAGGCATACATCAGGTGAAGATGACTGGTTTTGTTGCCAGCAAAAACGCCATATCCGTTCGTTTTCCGGCCAAACCAGGGTATGTTGATACCCAATCAGCAGACTGGCAGTTCGCAGGTTTGGTGGGTAATCGTCTGTCAGGGAATACCTTACAACTGATTGCCACCAGTCGCACTGATTCGACCACCAATGAATCTACACAAACCTCCGAAATTAAACCATTTGTTAAACTGACACGCTCCATTACTTTTGATGATCAGTGGTATGTCAACAACACAGTAAGCCGAGTGGCACCCAAGCAGGGGGTGATAAATTTAGCTTTACCGCTATTAAACAATGAATTTCCCGTTGAAAAGGTCCAGCAAGACGACCAAGGTCAGGTGTTGGTCAACTTGGGGCCAAGACAGGATAGTTACAGCTGGCGTTCCAGACTTGAACGCTTAGACCAATGGACCATCACCGCTTCAGACAACGAACAATATGTAGAAATCTGGCATGTGGTTTCTTCGCCTCAGTGGCATGTTAAAATCGAAGGGGTTCCTTTGGTTGCGGCTGAAAATCTGGCCGATGATTTTGATGATTATTTTGTTCATGTGTACATGCCAAGACCGAATGAATCCATCAACATTCAAGTCTCCAGACCTTCGGCAGTAAACGGTAAAGTGTTGTCAATTGATGCCATCAACAACACCTTCACCACTGGCAAAAGAACCACCAAAACCGAAACCAAAATCAATTATCGCGCCACCCAAGGTGGTCAATTTGAAGTCCATTTGGATCCTGCCGCAGTGGTTAAAAAAGTTACTTTTGATGGCGTGGAATCTAACTTGGTCAATGAAAACGGTGTGGTTGCTGTCAGTTATTTACCCGGTCAACACACCGTCACCATACAATGGCATGTCAACCAAGAATTGGCACTGATCAGCCAAACACCCAGCATCCAAATGAACATGGACTACAGCAACTTAAATCAAACCATACAAATGCCTCGAAACAGGTGGTTAATATGGGGTGAATCAACAGGTGTTGGCCCCGCCTTTTTGTATTGGGGTGAGCTATTGGTTTTTGTGGTTCTGGCGTTTTTTCTGGCACGAATCAAATATTCACCGCTCAAAACCTGGCAGTGGCTGGCATTGGGATGTGCCTTTGGAACGTTCTCCTGGTTGGCATTTTCATGGGTGGCCAGTTGGTTGTTTTTTGTGGGCTGGAAAAAGCAATTTACTGGATTCGCCTCAAATGCCAAAAACATCTTACTACAATGGTTCAGCTTGTTCTTTACCTTGAGTGCACTTGGGGTGTTGATTGGGGCCGTGGCTTACGGCTTATTGTCTTACCCGGACATGGGTGTGGCTGGTTCTGGCGCAAGCGCTTATCAGCTCCATTGGTATCTGGATTCTGCCGCCAATGAAATACCAAAAATCACCCTGCTCAGCCTACCTTTGTGGAGTTATAAACTGCTGATTTTATTGTGGTCAATTTGGGTGAGTTTTGCTCTGTTGGATTGGCTTAAACAAATATTACAAAGTTTGGAAAAAGGAAAATGGTGGCCCAAATTTAATCGCAAAAAGAAACTTCAAAATGAAAAAGAGGACCATTAAGACAGCGGTTTTTGAATTATAATCACTGTTTTCAAACGATGAAATCAAACATGACTTTTGAAGACAGTTTGGCTTTTGCCCAGTCCTTAGACCAACAGGATTCACTGGCGCACATGCGTGAGGCTTTTCATATACCCAAAATAAAGGGTACAGACCATGATGAAATTTACTTTTGTGGTAATTCATTGGGCCTACAGCCTAAATTAACCTCGCAATACCTCCAAGATGAATTAACCAAGTGGCAGAAGCTTGGCGTCAAAGGACATTTTGATTGTGAATTTCCGTGGATGCCTTACCATGAGTTTTTGACTGAAGAATCAGCCAAACTGGTTGGTGCCAAGCCACCTGAAGTGGTTTGCATGAATTCCTTGACGGCCAATTTACATTTATTGATGGTCAGCTTTTATCGACCAACTGATAAAAAATTCAAAGTGCTGATTGAAGACCATGCCTTTCCTTCTGATCACTATGCGGTTGAATCACAAATCAAATTTCACGGCTTTGACCCTGATGAAGCCATTGTTCTACTCAAGCCTCGGGATGGTGAGGAATGTTTACAGCTGGAAGACATACTTGCCAGCATTGATGAACATGCCGATGGTTTGGCTCTGATCATGTTACCGGGTGTACAGTATTACACTGGTCAGGTTTTTGATATGCAGGCCATTGCTGATGCGGCGCAACATCATGACATCACGGTGGGCTTTGATTTGGCGCATGCCACAGGTAACATTGAAATGCAGCTTCATGATTGGGGCGTGGATTTTGCCGCTTGGTGTACCTACAAGTATTTGAATTCAGGGCCAGGTTCGGTGGCTGGTTGTTTTGTGCATGAGAAACACCATGACAATGCCGAACTGCCTCGTTTTGCTGGCTGGTGGGGACATGACAAGGCCACCCGCTTCAAGATGGAAAACCATTTTGTTCCCATTCAATCAGCCGAAGGTTGGCAACTGTCCAATCCGCCTATATTGTCTTTGGCAGCCATTCGCGCTTCACTGGATACATTTAAACAGGCAGGCGGAATCGGCGAACTTAGAAACAAATCGAAACAATTAACCGCCTATTTGCGTTTTTTGTTGAATAATCGCTTGCCTAAGCACATAGACATCATCACGCCAGATGATGAATTAAGCGGTTGTCAGTTGTCCATTTGTATTGGCAGCGAACACAAAACCGGCAAGGATGTGTTTAATGCCATTGAAGCAGCGGGAGTCACTTGCGACTGGCGTGAGCCCAATGTCATTCGGGTGGCACCCGTTCCACTGTACAATTCGTTTGAAGATTGCATCCGATTTGTCGATATTCTGGAGGCGTCATTATGAGTAACAAACCCAAACACATCATGATTATTGGCGCGGGTCTGGTCGGTTCCATACACGCCATCTATTTAGCCCGTCGTGGCTATCAAGTATCGGTATATGAACAACTGCCAGACATCCGTAAAGAAACCATTCCAGCAGGTCGTTCAATCAATTTGGCCTTGGCCAATCGAGGCATAGATGCCTTGGATCGTTTGGGTTTGATGGAGCAGGTCAACCCTTTGTTGATTCCCATGCAAGGTCGCATGTTACACAATGAACGAGGGGAGTTGAAATTTCAAAGTTATGGGCAAAAACCTGAAGAGGTCATTTATTCAGTGTCCAGAGCTGGGTTAGTCAGTTTGTTAAGGGATGCCGCTGAGGCCACGGGAAATGCCACATTCACTTTCAAGTCTGAGTGTGTTGATATCGACTTTGATAACAACCAATGCACTCAAAAAAGTATGATTAATGAAGAAACAACTGTGGTGTCATTTGATTACCTGATTGGAGCCGATGGTGGTGGTAGCCAAGTGCGTGAATCCATGAAAGGTTTGCATGAGACTGAATACAACGCAGACATTCTGGATCATTCGTACAAGGAACTGAACATTCCAGCAGGCAATGATGGCTCATTTCAAATGGAAAAAGAGGCTTTACATATTTGGCCTCGAAATGATTTTATGTTGATAGGCCTGCCCAATCCGGACGCTTCATTTACTGTCACCTTATTTATGCCCAACGAAGGGCCTGTCAGTTTTGCTTCGGTCAATGACAAGAACTCATTGCATCAATTATTTGATGAACATTTTGCAGATGTGAAGCCTTTGATTCCTGAATTGGAACATGATTATTTCAACAACCCAACCGGTTACCTTGGTACCATTCGATGTCATGATTGGCATTATAAAAATGTGGTGTTATCCGGTGATGCCGCCCATGCCATTGTGCCATTTCATGGTCAAGGTATGAACGCTGGTTTTGAAGATTGTGTGGCACTGGAAAAAGCTTTGGATCAATTCAGTGATGATTGGCAGCAAGCCATTCCAAATTTTGTTGAAAGCCGCATGGATAACAGCAATGCCATTGCGGACATGGCCTTGGAAAATTATGTTGAGATGCGTTCAAGTGTCAACGACCCCAAATTCCATTTAAAAAAAGCCATCGCATTTGAACTGGAAAATCGCCTGCCGGATTATTTCATTCCCAGATATTCCATGGTGATGTTTCATTTGATTCCATATGCTCAAGCGTTTGCTAGAGGCAAGATTCAATTCAAAATACTGAACGACCTGACAGAAAGTATAGATGACATTAGTCTGGTTGATTTTAAAAGAGCTGAACGCTTGGTTAAACAAAAATTACCACCCTTAATAAAGGGGGCATAACCAGACCAGCTTCATTCTTGAAATAACCTGTTTTTATGCACTTAACTGATTCGTATGCCTATTCGCTTCAAACACCATTAAATCAACATAAAAACTTTGCAGTAATTAGGCCTGTAAATTAAAACACACATGCAATTAAGGCAGCTAATTGTGGCCAATAATTAATTGTCATTTCATAATCTTGCTGGTGTAAAATCAATACATCATATTTCTGGAAAATCAATGAATGAGCTGCAAACCATTATTACTGTCGCTATGGCACTGGTCATAGGTTTCATCTTTGGCCGCAGCAGTAAAAGATCAAATGACTTCAGAAACGAGTACATCACCGAAGAAGAACAGGCCAGACTAAGCCCAAAAACTCAATACCAGAAAAAAAACATCCCTTGGGATGTGTTGGAAGCCATAAAATCTGGTAGCAAAATAAATGCAGTTAAAAAGTACAGAGCGCACTTCGACTGTAGTCTAAAAGAAGCCAAAGAAGCCGTTGAGACACTGAAACAACAACTCAAATAACAACGCTACTTAGCAACATCAACTGAATGGATAAACCTCATGCAAAAATTAAAAATGACTTCAATTCTCGCAGCCATCATCTTTCTAATTTCAGGCTGTCAAACCAACCAGCTACAAAAACAAACAACAACCCGTCAACTGGCCAATGAAATCAGTCAAAAATACATCATTGCGGATTTACACGTAGATGTCCCGTACCGCTTAGAAGAAGCCTATGAAGATGTCACTGTTGCCACTGAAAAGGGTGATTTTGACTACCCACGTGCCCGCATTGGCGGACTGGACGCACCTTTTATGTCCATTTATATTCCTGCTGAAATTGAAGCCAATGGTGGAGACAGTACCGCAGTAGCCAATAAATTAATTGATTCTGTTGAAGCCATTGTTAACAGTGCACCAGATAAATTTGCCCTGGCTTTCAGCACAGATCAATTGAAAGACAATTTCAAAAAAGGCTTAATCTCTTTGCCTATGGGTATGGAAAATGGCGCACCAATTGCAGGTGACTTAACTAACTTAAAACACTTTTATGACCGTGGCATCAGGTACATCACTTTGTCCCATTCACTGAGTAACCACATTGCAGATTCTTCTTATGATGAAAACCGTCCTGCGCAAGGCTTAACTGAATTTGGAAAGAAACTGGTTGTTGCCATGAATAACATGGGTGTGATGGTTGATGTTTCGCATATCTCAGATCTGGCTTTTTATGACGTGATGGAATACAGCCAAGCACCAGTGATTGCTTCGCACTCCTCCGCGCGCCATTTTACACCTGGTTTTGAGCGCAACATGGATGACCAGATGATTAAAAGTCTGGCCGCCAAAGGCGGGGTGATTTTTATCAATTTCGGCTCTACTTTTGTCTCACAAAATTCGATTGAAAATTATGCCGCATACAAAGCTGCTTTGGAAAAATTTTTAACATCCCATAAAGTCACTGAAGACAGTGATGAGGCACAAGCTTTCACCAAAACATACCGTCAAACCAATCCATTTACATTTGCTGACTTGAATGATGTACTTGATCATTTTGATCATGTGGTGAAGCTAGTTGGTATCGACCATGTAGGAATCGGTACTGATTACGATGGTGTGGGCGACTCTTTACCCATCGGCCTGAAAGATGTGTCCAGTTACCCTACCTTGATTGAAGGTTTGCTGAAACGAGGCTATAGTGAAACTGACATTGAAAAAATATTATCTGGAAACCTGATACGTGTTTGGCGTGAAGTTGAAAACTTTGCAACAACACATTAATCTGAGCATATTAATGAATTCATTGAACAACAAAACCATATTTATCACCGGCGCCAGTCGCGGCATTGGCCGAGAGATTGCATTGGTTTGTGCCAAACAGGGAGCCAATGTAGTGATTGCTGCTAAATCATCAGAGCCACACCCTAAATTGCCTGGCACCATTCATACCGTAGCCGAAGAGGTCAAACAGGCTGGCGGTCAAGCTTTGGCCATACAACTGGATGTCAGGGACGAAACTGGTGTAAAACAAGCGGTTGATCATGCAGCTGACCATTTTGGTGGAATTGACGCCATGATTAACAACGCCAGTGCCATATCATTGACTAATTTACAAAACACTGACGTCAAACGATTTGATCTGATACACCAAATCAACACCCGAGGCACGTTGGTATGCAGTAAAGCAGCCATTCCTTATTTGAAACAAAGCGATAACGCCCACATCATTACTTTATCACCGCCCATGAACATGGGTAAACATTGGTTAAAACCATTCATTCCCTACACCTTATCCAAATACGGGATGAGTTTATTGACACTGGGCTTGGCCGAAGAGTTGCGAGAGGATGGCATTTCTGCCAGTTGTCTGTGGCCACAAACTGCCATAGCTACGGCTGCTGTACAATTTGCTCTGGATGAACGCATCATGAAAAAGTCCCGCACCCCTGCAATTATGGCCGATGCCGCTTTGGCCATTTTACAAAACGACGACTTGTCATATTCTGGGCAAACTTTGGTTGACGAAGGTGTACTTCGTGACTTGGGTGTCACAGATTTTGATCCATACAAATTCGACCCGAAAGCACAGGAGCTGGAACGTGATTTGTATTTGGATAAGGATTATTGATTGATTTAAATCTTACCGTCGCTCACGCGCAGATTGACTGATGTCAGGCAAGTAAAAATACCTAACTATAACTTTTACCGGACAGCAGTGCGCGCAAGCGCGAATCTCCCAAAAGTAAAGTATATGTTTTTTCGCGGGAGTGACTCTATATTGTTATTGCTGGCCCAGCGCTTCCAAACGTTCCTTACGTGCAATGGAAACTTTCTGAAAACCACTTTTTTCGATTTGCCTTTTAGCATCCATAAATAGACCCATATCCAAATCGTCACTGACAATTAATGCAGCTGAGTGAAAACTGTCTGTTAATTGATTGTCTTTAATAAATGCCTTGATTTCATTGGCTTGCAAAGATTTGCCCTGAACCATAAATCGACCTTTCACTTCATGGATTTGTAAATAACCAGGGTCATTTTCGAAAGCATAAGAAACATTAAACCCACCACTGGACGAAGAGGTTTTTATATTGGTTTCAACCACAGGAAAAGCCTGATTATAACGGGCTTGAAAGTGTTCATCCATCTGCATGATGATGCAAGCTTGAAACATACCACCTGCCATTGCCTTTTCTTCAAACGACAAGGCGTCAAAATCTGATCTATTGGCATGTTGTTTTTGACAATCAACGGCAAAATATTCAATATCATTGATACAAGGCTGTCTGTTTTCACAAAATGTTTGCAACATTTTGACTTGCGTGGATAAAAACTCATTCTCCGTAAATTTTTGCTCGCCTCCACAGGAGACTAAAATCAATAAAATGGTGAAACACAATAATAATTTCATTCTAACCTCGTTTAACTCCATGTTATTTAATCACTCCCAGATGTGCTGACATTACGCTTCATTGACGAAATAGCTTGAGCCATTTTCATTTTTTGATCAATATCTATTTGATCCATGATACAAGCATTAAATTCATAAGTTGCCCGTAAATATTTATGATTTGATAAATCTGGCTCAGGTAAGTCAACCCCATGTTTTTTCTGACAATCAATGGCCAAAGCATCAATTTCATTGATACATGATTGATTGTCTTCACAGGACAGTTTAATGCGATTAACCAATGTTTTCATCACTTCATCCCCCTCAAACTTTTGCTCACTCCCACAAGAAAGTAGTGTCAATAAAACAGTGATTGCCAGTAATGTTTTCATTGGGTTAGTATTTGTTAAAAGTAGAAACATCATAAACCAGTACAGCATCATTAGTCACTGCATAAAGTTTATCTTTATAGACCCGAAGTAGATAGGGGGGTTGCTGGTTGTCGGTTTTGAACCGTTGGATGACTCCACCAGTAAAACTTAAAAGCGCAATTTCATCACTATTGGCTTTACTGATAAAAGCCAAATCATTGCCGAGGGTGGCTGCACTTACATAACCATATCCCAAATCAAGGGTGGTCACCGGATCACCTATGGTATCCCACACATACAAATGATTAAAAGCATTTTCAGTGCGACCCAGCATCATCAGTCGGCCTTGTGGGTCACTTTGCATTGCATAAATGTATTCAAACCAGCGGCCATTGGCATCTTTCTCAACAACAACTTCAGGCACGTACCCCTCCTCAGCAAAATGCGCCAACATCACCTGATGTTTACCGTTCTCTGACCACAGCTTACCCGTTGATTTTTGCAGCACAAAATCAGTAAAACAAAATTCACCACAGCCTTTTTGCCACACTTGGGTTTCAAGGTACTGACCATCAGTATCATAAACTGCATAATTGGCCTCACCTATATTCACGTAAATATAATCATGTTGACCCACAAACATCTTTTCATGTGAAATGTAATCATCTTTGATCCAATCTGAAGGTATCGTGATAAAAGTGGAAACCACAGAACCATCTACGCGGGAAATGCTGTGGTTATCTTCATTGTAGAGTAACAAAACACCATCAGCAGTCACATCAATGGCAGTATAAACCTGATTACATGCCAGTTTTTCTTCGGTCTTATGGTTCAATAAATCTATGTTGCCCAATAATTTCGGACTGCTAAGATTGTTCACTTTAACCTCAAAAGGAGTGCTTATATTCACCAGTGATTCTGTCTTGATTCGTTTAACTTGATGGTTATTAATTTGGTACCAATGTAATTGTTGATCATTGTAATAAGTGATGGCGAACTGCTTTTTTTCATGGTTGAGCCGAATCAGGTCATGGGCTTTTAAATAAGCGTCTCTTTGTTGGTAAGCCGGTTGTTGCTCTTCTTCGCTGTGGGTTTTTCTGATGTCCAAAGAACCCATCAAATGTTGTTGCCAATAAACCTGGCCTTTGGTATCTAGTAAATAATACAGCGCATCCGATAAGTAACCATAGGAACCATTTCCTGTTTCATTGTCTTCATAAACCCAACCTGAAATTTCAACCAGCAATAAATCCGAAGCACCCATATCATGAAATGTAATGTCCTCGACAGAAGTTAAATCACGGGCCTGCTGAAGCGAAAGATTTATACCTTGCACAGACTTACCGGTATTGATATCGATGACTTTCAACTGTGTGTGTTGGTCTTGGTCGTACCAGAAAAAGGCTTGCTTGGTATGTGATTGTATTAAAACCTGCTCACAATAAGGCGTAGGCGGTTCATGAAAAGCCATGCTATGCTGCCTTTTAACCGATTGCGACCAGATTAAATGACCTGTCGCATCTATTAAGCTTAATTGCATATAGCCCAAATCATCTCGATTGTTTCGATCAAATGGTGGTTCCAGACCTCTTGAATGAGCACATGTAATCGTATCTCCGGCATCAGAAACATCTGCCATCATCGCTGTTGCTTGCAGTTGTTTTTGCCAAATGGTTTGACCCAGTTTTTGCAGAGAATATTTCGCACCATCCAGACCGTCAGGGCTTAATGGTGACACCAGTAAGGCATACATCTGATTATTAGAATGATATACATTGGGCTGGATGACATTTTGTGCCAGTAATTGACTGGCATAGAAAAGTGGCAATAAGAACGATATGGAAAAAGGTTTATCTTTATTAAAAATCATTGATTTGTTTTGGAGGGCATTTCTTTGATGTCCTCAGCCCAATAAGTGACATTGGTTCGTTCTGCTGTTGGTTTGATGCGGTAGCGAACCGTTACCTTGCTGTTACTGTTACACCAGTTTTCATATTGCTCAAGCTCGGTATGTGGAATATTGAATCGCAGGTAAGGCGATTTAGCATCCTTAAATGTTATACCAACAAAATATTGAAAACCCCAAGTACCCAACTCAATGATTTCACATTGTTTTATTGTGCCTGAATAAGTCTTATAAACTGTCGCTTGAGCTTCCACAGTTGTCTCCTTGGGATATACCAATTGGCTAAGCAAGAGGCATAAACAGGAGCATATAATTGTATGTGGTTGCATTTGACTTATTTTACATGAAATAGATTGTGGATTATTAATTCAACCACCACCAAGTTTTCAGGCTCAAAGAGGTCTTGTTTTGTATAATACCGCTTTTCTTGTTGTAGAACCTCTTTGTGAAAATTGTTACCACCAAAGGTCAAGGGCCTGTTTTAAATGTTGTTCATGGTTGGGGCATGAATGCGCATTTGTTTGATGATTGGTCGGATGAATTGGCACGGTATTTTCAAGTCAATTTAATTGACCTACCTGGTCACGGTTTGAACCACCAAGAACCCTTGTCTTTGGACTTAGGTGAACTGGCCAACGAAGCCGTCAACATTCCTAAAGGCATCTGGCTGGGCTGGTCTATGGGTGGTATGCTGGCATTGAATTTGGCATTGAAAAACCCCGATCAACTGGACGCTTTGATCATGTTATGTGCCACACCTTGCTTTGTCGCCAGATCGCATTGGCCGCATGGCACAGACGTTAAGGTTCTTGAACAGTTTGCCAACAATTTACAACAGGATGTCAAGCAAACCATACAGACCTTTTTAGCCCTTGAGGTCATGGGTGTGGATGATGAGCGATCACAACTGCGGGTATTGAAACAAAAAGTATTCGAAAGGCCTTTGCCCAACCCACAAGCTTTGACAGCTGGCTTGACCCTGTTAAGGCAAGTAGACTTGAGTTCACAATTGAAAAATCTGTCTGTGCCCTCATTATGGATAAGCGGCCGCAGAGATCGCTTGGTATTACCCCAAGCGATGCAGCAAGCCGCAGCAATTTGTCACGGTGAATACCACATGCTCAGAGGGTCTGGACATGCGCCATTTATCAGACAAGCCGATGCTTTAACTGAATTGATTCAAGCAAAATTCATCAACGGAAATATATGAGTTTAGAACACCACCTGATACAAGCCTCTTTTGACAAAGCGGCCAAACAATATGAGCAACATGCGGTGTTGCAAAAAGAATCATTATCACGGTTATTGGAAAGGTTGACTGATGATTTAAAAACAGCACCCAAACAAATCCTCGACTTGGGTTGTGGCACCGGCTGGGCCATTCCTGAATTGTTAAAGCTGTTTCCCGAAACCAACATCATTGCCGCCGACTTCGCACAATCAATGGTCGATTTGGTGCCTAATCACCCACAAGTAAGTGCTCGTGTGACTGATGCCCACGCCATTGATGTACACGCACAAAGTTGTGATTTGGTATTTTCTAATTTAATGATTCAATGGTGTGATGAGTCGACAGTCCTTAAAGAAATCAAAAGGGCCTTAAAACCCGCTGGACATTTGCACTTAACCACCATGGGTGAACACACTTTACATGAGCTGAAGTTGGCTTGGCAAGACATAGACGACCACCCCCATGTCAATGAATTCGTTCCTGCTGCAAAAATCGCCGACTTAACCATGCAGATGGGTTTTGCTGATGTGATTGCCGATTCAGAATTTATCACCATGACCTATGCCAATGTGATTGATATGATGCGCGATTTAAAAAATATTGGCGCACACAACGTCGACAACAACCGCCCCAAAGGCTTAACCTCACCCAAAGTCATCAAACAACTGACCAAAAACTTCGAAGAATTCCGCACCGAAGATGGCTTGTATCCTGCCACCTATGAGCTGGTCTATTTACGCGCCAGAAAGCCAGGAGAGGACAAGGGACTGCCGTTAAAGATAAAATAACATTCCAGCCTAACTATCTTAGAAACCTGTTGTAACTTCAACTGATAGAAATTCTCACCTGTGCAGGAGCCTTCTTTTGTTTTTAGGTAATTACGACACTGCTGCAACAGCCTGTTTGTATTTGCGTTCTTTGGCGGAGAAGTGAATGGGCTGTCTGAGTTGGTAAATATAATTCAATCGAGTTTGGTGGGTTTGAATGTAATTCCTTTGTTTTAACACTTCAAGCAGGTCGCCCTGCCATTGCTCTTGGTTATTTTCGAAGATAAAACAATGGGGTAATAAATGATGGGGGGCATCCATCAAAAAAGGTATCAAAGCACGGTCTTCTGCACCTTCTATATCACATTTAATGACGTCCACACGCGATAACTTCTGCGTATTTATCACTTCTAATAATGACGTACAAGGGATTTGAATAGACTTCTGTTTAGCCTTTGTTCCAATTAAAGAGCTGGCCCCCAAATTATCAGCATCTAAAAACAGCTCAAATTCACCCGATTGATCACTGATGCCTTGTTGTAAAGTTTCAATTCTGGGTTTTTCTTTTTGGCCTTCACAAGTGGCTGTCAGATTAAATTTTAAACGTTCATAAACAGGTGGATTTGGCTCAATCGCAACGACACATCCCAAGCGATTAAGCGCAGTAGACGCAATCGCTGAATATATACCTACATTAGCACCGATGTCGATAAAAACACCTTCAGGTGGTAATGCCTTTAGCATGATGGCGCGCTCTGTGGCATCCCAACGCCACGGCATAAACACAAACCCCCTTTCAGAAACATTGTCATCCAGTTGGCAGCGCAAACACACATCACCCAATTCCAAGTCCAATGGTAATTGGGCTTGGTGCAATACTTGCTTGCGTAGCAATTGCGCCATCTGCTTACCAAACCAGTTGGCGGGCAGTTTTTGGCACCAGTTAATTTTACGCTGAATCTTTTTTTCGGGCTTGAATGTTCCGAACGGTTCTTGGTTTTTATTCACAACAGAAATCGAATCACTACATAAGGAACCAAAACCAACATAATGACCAGTATTTTATAAGTGGCAAGGAAATTAAAATAGCTGCGTAGCAGTTGCTCTTTGGGTAAATCAAATATTTTTTGGTGCATTCTGATCATCCAATTTTTACCCAAAGTCAAAAACAAAAACACCACCATCAACATGGCTACATGTATCACCAAGTTCCAGCCGAGAAATGTTTGTAGGGTTTCAATACTCATGACTCATCTCCAAGTTTAAATAACGCTCACACAATTTTAATCATGTGAGCTTCAACTATTATAGTTTACGTCCCAGCTTTTTTTCGATTTGTTTCTTTTCCCATTGCGTACCAAAAGAGCCCAATAACTCATAAGCAACCATGCCATGAATAATTAATCCAGCGACCCAACCAAGAATTAACCATTTCAATTGTGGATGTGCAAACTTTCCCGTTATGAGAAAAGACACCATAAAGATGGCAAACATAAACAAATGACCATAAAATTCTTTGATGCCTTTGACATAATTTATGGCTGACTTTTCTTCAGCAGACACCTTTGGGTTTTGCGCTGATGGCACTTCAATTTGTTGCTGCGGTTGTTGATGATCATTCATGCTGTGTTCTCCTGATTGATTAATAAAAGTTGTTACCTCAACTTGAAAAACAGCTGCCAAAGCTTTAGCGGACTCTAAACTGGCTTGACCACCTCGCTCAATACGTTGAACGGTTCTGACACTTAAATCAGTCAATTCGGCCACCTGTTCTTGTGACCAACCACGTTGTAACCTGAGTTTTCTTAAAATCATTCCTCTTCCTTTGCACTGTCATTGTTATTTCAAGTGCTGTCATTATCATTAAACTTTTACCCAATGAACACGTCACCAACAAGACGATTATAAGCCATTGACCTGACAAACAACCTGACAACTCACAACATATAGACATTTACCTCTTGTCTTCTGGCACACTGCCTATCTTTAAACCAAACAACAAACGCAAAGGAGCCAACCGACGAATGATTTCAAACCCCAAGGCACACCCTACAAAAGTTATCACAATCACCACCACAGGTTCAAATATGGGCCCCAAATCAAATGAAGCCAAATAAAATGCCGACACTACAATGATACTTTGGTGCAAAATATAATAAGGATATACGGCTTGATTCAAATACTTTAACCATTTGTGATTGTGGTTTAAGTATTGAGCAGCATGGCCTAAAATCATCAAAATCCACAACCATCGATTGCAGTTTACCACCAACACCTCTGCCAACCTCTCCCAGTTATTGGTAGCCGCTCCTCTGACAGAAAAAACCAGATGATAATATACGATTAAAACTACAAATGAACTGAGTCCCAACAACAAAAACAGTCTGCGTGACCGCCTAACTAATAACCAAAAACGGGGTTCCCAACCAATCAAAAAACCCCAACAAAGAAAACTAAAACCCACCGCCTTTCTCATGCCCTCACTGCCAGCAGGAAATACAGCCAATGACAACATTGACATGATAAACATGGGTACCAACAGCAATGTCCAGATGTTAAGTTGTGCCAAAATCTTAATCATACCGTCAAATAAACCAGTCAACTTAAGTGGCAAATAAAACAACAAAAGATACATTGAAAAATACCACAATTCTCGGATATACCAGAGGTGATTAACATCAACATGTGGAAAAACACCTGATAGATATGATTCAAAATAAGGATGTGATAGATCAAAGAAAGCGCGATAAAACTGCCAATAACTGATATCAGGCAAATCACCCTTCATGGTCATTTCAATATATAGCTGTGGCGGCACAATTACCCAAATACCAAACAATAAGGGCACCCATAAGCGCAAGGTTCTTAATCCAACAAAACGCAACAAACTTACTTTGTGAACCAAAAAGCGCATCGCAATGCCTGAAATTAAAAACAACAAAGGTATGCGCCATTGATTCACCCATATCATTAAACTTTTTAACCATTGGGCCTGGTGAACTGATTTATAATGAAAACCCCAATCGGCAACATAAACCATACCTATGTGATAAAAAATGAGCAGACCGAATACCAACACCCGCAACCAGTCTAAATCGTACCTTCTTGTCGTCATAATATACCAAGCAAAAGTATGAATTTATCAAATCAAACACCGCGAAACAGCACACTTGGGATGAATGTAGCTTGTTTTGTGACCACTCACATCAGGCATCATTGACCAACATGAAACTGGATAAATTTTGGACCTCCTTTTTATGGTTTTGGGTCGGCTTAACAACCATCAGCTTAATCAAGGCGCACCTCAGGTCTGTCACTGTGGTTGATGACCTAACCAGAAATCAAGTCGACTTTATACATTGGGAACCTTTTGTTTGGGAGTATTCAAGCACTGTGGTTATGCTGGCTTTGGTTTTTGCTGTGGCATTTTGGGCAAAAAAACACCCCCTATTTACTTCTCAGTGGATAAATCACTTACATTGGCACGTTCTGGGCTCTGTCATTTATTCTTTATTGCATGTGTTGTTAATGGTACTCATCAGAAAATTCATTTATTACTTGGCTGGTCGTCATTATGATTTTGGCAACTGGAATACAGAATGGTGGTATGAATACCGTAAAGATGTGATTACTTATTTCACTATGTTGCTACTCATTGAACTGTATTTTTTCCTTAAAACCAGTTTCAAATCACCGCTTGAATCACAAAGAAATGCAGCCATTACAAAACTTAAGATAAAAACTCAAAATGGCATTGTTTTACTAAAGCCGAATGAAATCATCACTGTTGAGTCAGGTGGCAACTATGTATACATTCATGACTCACATGGCAATGTGTTGTTACACCGAAAAACCATGGCACAGATGCAAAACCAACTGAATCCCGTTGATTTTTTACGCATTCATCGCTCGTATATTGTTAATTTAAAATCAATCAAAGGATTAAAGAATCAAGGCAAAGACCCGTGTACCCTGGTGTTAACAAACGGCAAAGAAGTCCCTGTTTCTAGAAAATACCGCAAGCAAGTTCTCAGTTTAGTGGCCATGTAATATAAAGATTCAGCGTCATGCTTTCTGTATTACAAAATCAACAATGTTAAAATGAACAGATGCAAAAAATATTCGTAGATGAATTGGTCACTTGGGTCATTCAGGCCAAAAATAAACTGGAAGAGGCCAACATACCTTGTTTTATCAAAAATGAGTTTTCAACCAGCGTCGCTGGTGAGGTGCCTTTTTTTGAAACCTGGCCAGAATTATGGATCCACCGAGATGCTGACTTAAAACAAGCCTTACTATTGGTTCAACCCTTGCAAGAAAGCCGAAAATCAAAGACTGAAAATCCAGCTGGACTGGCTGACTGGGTTTGTCCGCAATGTGGAGAAACCAATGAATATAATTTTGCATTGTGCTGGTCTTGTGGCTTCGAGTTGAAACCGCTCGATGACTGATTACATGCCACTTTGCTTAATTTTAAAATATTGTGGCTTTGTAATTACCTCCAATTCTATTACAATATTTATTCACTTTATTCTGGCTCATCATGTCCAAAAAACTTCATTTTGAAACACAAGCCATCCAATCCACAGAGCCAGAAGAGGATGGTTCTGGCTCCGTTGCCAACGCCATTTATCCATCCACTACTTTTAAACGAGAAGATGATGGCAGTTATCAGAGTGGTTTTATTTACACCCGTGACAACAATCCGAATCGAGAACTTTTAGAACACGTTTTAGCACAATTAGAAGGTGGTCAAACAGCCTTTGCTTTCGCATCAGGTATGGCCGCCATCAGTGCGGTCTTACAAACACTTAAGTCAGGGGATCATGTGTTGTTACCAGATGACGCTTATTATTCGGTACATGCTGTAGTGAATGAAATTTTTGCTCAATGGGGTTTGCAACATACCTTGGTTGATATGACAGATCTCAAAGCTGTACAACATGCCATTCAAAGCAACACAACGCTGTTGTGGCTGGAGTCACCTTCTAACCCCTTACTTAAGGTTTCAGACATCCAATCACTGGCGAAACTGGCACATCAAAACCATGCCATGTGCGTGGTTGATAACACTTGGTGCACACCAGTTTTACAGCGACCTCTTGAACTGGGGGCTGATGTGGTCATGTATTCAACCACAAAATATTTTGGTGGCCATTCTGATTGTCTCAGTGGTGCATTAATTTTAGGGCAAAATGCACCACTTGGGTTGGCTGGTCAGTTGAAAAACATACAAAAACTCAATGGAGCTGTGCCATCACCATTTGATTGTTGGCTGATTACCCGTGGCATCAAAACCTTAAAACTGCGTTTACAACAACAAACTCAAAACGCCAAACAGTTAGCGCAATTTTTACAACAACAACCAGCCATCAAAGCAGTACATTACCCAGACCTAACAACACACCCACAACATCATATTGCCAAGCAACAAATGCCTCATGGCTGTGGAGCCATGGTATCAATTCAAGTAGGTGACAACCAACAAGAGGCGATGGCCATCATAGGGCGACTCAAATTATTCACTGCAGCCACTTCATTGGGCGGTGTAGAAAGTTTAATTGAACACCGTAAATCAATTGAGGGTATAGCCAGTTTAACTCCTGATAATTTATTACGAATTTCTGTTGGCATTGAGCACATTGATGATTTAATAGCAGATTGGCAAACAGCACTGAGATAACAAGTGAGATGAACTAGCCTAATGAAACATTTTGAAACAAACAGCAACCCACCACCATTTTGGCGACAATTTGGTTTTTTCTTCCGTTACTTAAAACAAGAGAAACTTTACTACCAAATAACTTTATTGGCTTTCGCAAACATCCTGTTGTTTATCCCCTCTCTTATTATTTATATTTTGGTGTGGTCGATGTTGTTTTTAACTTCTTACAAATTGGCCTTTGAAGTTTTACACACGGTTTCCATGGGACAATTTGAATTTGGCGATCTGAAAACGTATGAAATCGATGACAAAATCGGTTTCAAAGCCATGAGCATGGGAGTGATACAACTACTGATTTTCTTTTTCGTTCTGCGTAATGATCCTGCCACGGGTATTGCTTTGTTACTGCTTACTTTAATTGCCACTCCAGCCTTTTTGATGATGCTATGTAAAACACAAAGTGTATTGGCGTCCCTCAATCCCTTAAACTTAATCACTGTAATATCAAGGATTGGGCTACATTATCTTTGGTTACTGGTATTTTTTATTTTATGTGCCGTGATTAATTTACTATTGGCACGGTATTTGAATCAATTGATACCCAGTTTTATTGGTGACATCTTTACCGCTTGGGTTTTGTATTTCTTTTTGGTTTTTACTTTTTTGGTGATTGGTTATGTGATGTATTACAAAGCCGATGAATTGGGCTATGACACCATAGATACAGAAGTCATTGAAACAATTAAAGAACAACCTAACGACCCCATTAAAGAACGCATCATATACCTAATTGAAAACAAAAAACCCAAAGAAGCCATTGCTGTTATTGAAGATTTAAAAGCTGAAGAACAGCGGACAGACTTAGATGCTTACCTCTCTAAAGCAAAACAACAATTAATTGAGCACAACCGCCAACGTCCAGCAGACCAATTACAACTGATGGTCGATGCCAAACAATACAAAGCGGCTATTGAGATGATGCTGACTTATTTAGAAGATGGTCATTTTATCAAGCCCAAAAACGTCAACACCCTCAGTCAGTTGATTCATTATGCTTTTGAAACCAATCAATTTGGCGTTGTTATTAAATTGTGTCGTGACATCGACAAACGCTACCCTCTTGAGCACCAAGCCATTGTTGATAATTACTTTTTAGTGGCTAAAATTTATTACCAACAGAAAAAAACAGAACAAGCGGAAAAGCTTTTACAAGCCTTGGTCAATAAATACAACACCTTTGCAAAAACACAAAGTGTCAGCTCTTACTTAAAAGGCATTAAAAAGCTAAAGGATAATCACAAATAATCCACCACATTGGCTGGTCTACACAACCAAGTCAGTTGTACTGATCATGTTAGGTTATTGGATAGGGTATCTAAAATGGCCAACGATCGGATGTTCAAATAAGATGTCATCACTTTGTGGCCCCCAACCTATGTTGTGTATGATTTCATTTCGACCGGATTCCGCTTTGGTGTCACTGACAATACCCACATGAGGCAGGTTATTACCTTTCAAGCGCCAGGTTACCACATCACCAGGTTGATAGTCTTTTGCCTGTTTCGAAACGGGCAGATTCTCACCATGCCGCTTGAAAAATGTTTCTAAATTCGGCACCCGTCGATGGTCAATGCTGCTGTCAGGTTTACTGAGGCCCCAGATTGTAGGATAGCTGTCAAAATGAGCTGTCATGTCTTCATGAACCCGTTGTTGCAAATCAATTCCTAACACCCTGTATGACCGGATGATGACATCGGTACAAACCCCTTTATTGGCATCCACATCACCCATAGGGTAGTCAATTGTTTGGTAAGAGCCATCATAAATCACCAAATGATTCAAACGCTCTTTAGCCGCTTTAACCAAATCACTTGATTGTGCCGATTGACTTAATAATAACAACCACAAAATATATACTCGCATACCTGGTTATGACCATTAACCTCAAAAATAATTCAATCTGATTCATCAGTCATGTTATTTCGCACTTTAGCCCACATGAATACATACTCATTTCTCTGAGTAAACTGCAACAAACCATGAATTTTTACGCAAAAAAAACCAGCCACAATGGGCTGGTTTGATGAATCACTTAAACCATTCAATCTTTGAGAACAAAGGTTACTTTCATGGCAACACGATATTCTGATACTTTGCCATCACTGACCACTACTTTTTGGCTTTCTACCCAAGCTCCTGTGATGTTCTTTAATGTCTTTGAAGCCCTTTCAATACCATTTTCAATGGCATCATCAAAACTTTTGGCTGAACTGGCGATGATTTCTGTTACTTTGGCTACACTCATGGTTTCTCCTTGTTAGATATAAATGAACAATTAGGGTAACAAAATACCCATTAACTTTCCATTAAAGCCGCTGATTTGTAACCATTGTTTATATTCTACACAAAAAAAGGCCAGAACAAGTCTGACCTCAATTCATTATTTTTTGAATTATTTACCAACCACAATCTCGTCCTTGGTTTTGTTCATCCAACCATGTTTTTAACGGAGCAAAGTAATCAAGTACAGCTGTGGCATCCATCTCTCGTGAGTTGGCAATGATTTCCAAGGCATCTTGCCAAGGTTTTTCTGCACCCATCTCTAAGACTTTAATTAATTTTTCGCCAGCGGCTTTGTTGTTATATATTGAACAACGATGTAACTCACCTTCATAGCCAGCTGCTTTACATAATTCGCGATGGAATTGAAATTGCAAAATATGTGCCAAGAAATAACGTGTGTACGGTGTGTTTCCTGGAATGTGGTATTTAGCACCTGGATCAAAATCGGCTTCTGTACGTTCTACAGGCGCCTTAACTCCTTGGTATTGGTTGCGTAATTGCCACCATCCTGCATTGTATTCATCTGGACTGATTTCACCGTTAAAAACTTTCCATCGCCATTGGTCTATCATTAAACCAAATGGAACAAAGGCAATTTTTTCCAATGCTTTTTGCATCAACATCCCCAAATCATTCGAAGACGCAGGAATTTCATCAATTAAGCCGATGTCTTTTAAATACTTGGGTGTGATAGACAAAGCCACAGTGTCACCAATGGCCTCATGGAAACCATCATTGGCACCATTTCGGTACAAGATGCTTTTATCTTTATAAGCACGTTGGTAAAAGTTATGACCTAATTCATGATGTATGGTTACAAAATCTTCATAATCTTCTTTGATACACATCTTAATTCTGATGTCATCCAGATTGTCTATGTCCCAAGCACTGGCGTGACACACCACATCGCGGTCTTGTGGTTTGGTAAACAAGGAACGTTGCCAAAATGTCTCAGGTAATGGGTCCAATCCCAATGAGGTGAAAAAACCTTCAGCAGTTTCAACCATTTTTTTGGCGTCATATTTGTGTTGCTTCAACAATGCCGTAACATCAATGGTAGAGCCTGCATCAGCTGGTTTAACCAAATCATACACAGCACTCCAATCTTGCGCCCACATGTTGCCGAGTAAATGAGCTGGAATCATGCCATCATTACCCATAACAGATTCACCATAATGTTCTGTTAATTTAGTTTTTACATGACACTGAAGCGAATCATACAGTGGTTTTACTTGAGTCCAAAGACGATCCAATTCTTCTGGAAATTCACTTGCAGGCATGTCATAACCAGCACGCCACATGGCACCGGTGTCTTCATACCCTAAATCACGCGCACCTTCATTGGCCAATTCAACCATGCGTTGATATTTTTCTCTCATGTCTGGAGAAACGGTTCTCCAACCTTTCCATGCTTCCAATAGTGCTTTATGATCTCGAGATTCTGCAATGGTTTGCGACAACTGACCCAAACTTTGACAATGACCATCAACACAGTATTTACCAGATCCATACATGGCTTCAAGTTTTGCCATAATTTGAGCCAGTTCAGCATTTTTCTCCACGTCATCAGGGGCAGCCAGGGTCAAGCTTCCTTTGATTATGTTTAAACGACGACGCATGTCTGAATTCAGCTCTAAATCATCAAACTTTTTGGCTTCATTGGCAAATTTAACTGATAAAGAACCCATTTTTTCAATACTTTTGGCTCCCAACCAAATGGTATCATCTGTAATGAAATTGGCTTGAACCCATGCCACTCTTGCAGCATACTCGCCCTCATTGATGTAAGTTTGTTCAACTTTATCTAAAAATGCTTGTGCGTCTGCCATGGTCACAGCAGATGAATCAGGTTTGTTGTTATTTTTATGCTGACAAGCAATCAGTGACATCATCAAGCACAAAGTCATAAAATTTTTCATATTGTAATTTTCCTGTCCCAGTTAAAAACGCTGTTATTCTACATGAAAGCAAGTGCTTTGTTTCATTCCGCTAAGAAATTATCTAAACATTGGTGTGTCATAAAGAAATACAAACAACACTGGCCCCAAACTTTAGGGCCAACTGGTTTGTCAAACAGCATTTCATATCCTTGAATGATTAAATCATTTATCTCTATTGCGACGACTTGAACGGCTTGTAGGAGAAGCTGTCTTGGATGGACTGCTTTTACTTTGTCTACTCGTCTCAATGCGCTCACTACTTCGCTTGCTTTTGCTTGGCATTGAAACCGTTGGCTTGCGTATTTGCTGTGGTTTTACTTGAACAGGTCTACTGCTGTATGTTTGTTGAGTCCTACTGGAGGTTGCAGGCTGTTGTCTGGTGTTACTTATGACAGGCCGGTTCTGATACACCCTTTGACGGCTTTGTATTAAACCTTGATTAATTGACTGCTTTTTTTGCAATTCTTGACGAACAGTAGGCTTCTGTTGTCTGTATCGTGAATTTATAGTGGCTTTATTGTTGTAATCTTTGCGAATTGTTTGTTGCAAATCATTGGTATAGCCGACCCTTTTATTTGATACATTGGAGCCATCAACCACCCGTTTATACCGATTACTACTTGGGTTCAATATAATCGCTTCTTGCCGACTTCTTTGTGGTGTTTGATTGGTTCTTTTTTGGGGTGTACTTTGTCTATTAGGCGCCCTGTACACAGGACGACTGCTGCTTCGGCTTCTGTCAACTTTATTGTTTCTATTGATATAACCAGAAGGACTACTTGTTTTGTATCGATTACTTTTCTTCGAATATGAATTTCTATTAGCTAATCTAACCGCCTCACTTCTCGCTGAGTAATGCCTGTATTGATTCGGGCTGTTATGATAATAATTTCGGTTTCTCCAATGGTTATACCACCAATAATTATCGTAATAGTAACTGCTGTAACTCAAGCCAAAGCCGTATGAAGGCCACCAACCTACCCCATAATAACTCGAGCTGTAGTAACTTGATGGCCAATATCCAGATGAACACCAAGTTGACCAATATGAGTAACTACAATGACTTCCAGATGAAAAATAAAACCCCACTCTGGGATACCTGTAGGGGCTGAAATTATCACTGCTGTAAGTCACACCCCATCGATCTGGATAGTAGTTATAATTGTTGTAATATACCCCATCACCTACATCTGTATAATCTGATGAACCGTATCCGTAATATGGGTCATATGCATAATAATCATCTTGATAATACACATCTTGGTTTGTATCATAACGATGATTGTGAACACCACAAGAGACCAAAAACAAGGTTAATAAGGGGACCAATACTTTTATTTTTTGTGCGTAGCTTTTCATATATCACCATAATAACCCAAACAGACTGAATCTCAGCTGAATCACAGGGCATTTATTCCGTATTTTTATTCTAAACTAATTGACCTTGAAGCATTTCATATTCAAGAAAAATCAAGTCTAATATCACTTCTTTAACTGACACACCCATTTGAGGAAATCATGGTATCTACACAAGAAAACTGGAAAAAAGGCATGGTTTTATCGTTAATCACCGTTTTATTTTGGAGCACCTTGCCCATTTCCTTAAAAATCAGTTTATCAGCAACCGATGCCATGACACTAACTTGGTTGCGTTTTTTATTTGCCGGTATTTTTACTTTGATTGTGTTGTTGAGTAAAAACAGGTTACGACAGTTTAAAAACCTGACCTTTGCTCAATGGTTATGGCTCACTTTCGCAGCTTTGATGTTGACAGCAAATTATGTATTCTTTTTGATAGGTCTAAAGATGACCTCACCAGCCAACGCTCAAGTGTTTATTCAAATGGCACCCTTGCTCATGACCTTAGGTGGTGTTTTAATTTTCAAAGAATCATTCAACAAAATGCAAATGTCAGGCGTGGTGTCTATCATCTTCGGTTTAATTTTGTTTTTCAATGACCAAATTCAACAAATACTCAACAGTGAATACAAGTTAGGTATTTGGGTGATGTTTACCGCTGCACTGACTTGGGCTGTCTACGCGCTCATCCAGAAAAAATTATCAAAAATCCTGTCCTCGCAAAATATCTTGTTTTTTATATATTGCTTCGCTACTGTTTCACTGACTTTTTGGACTGACTTCATTTCTTTACACACCATTAATAGCACTCAATGGTGGGCAATTGCTTATGCCTGTATCAATACTGTAATTGCCTATGGTGCATTTGCTGAGGCCCTGAATCATTGGAACGCATCAAGAGTGGGGATGGTTCTTGCTTTAACACCTGTAATGACCTTGTTATTTATTAACAGCTTTGCTTATTTTTTCCCACAACTGATTGCAATTGAAACCATTCATATTCTGGGATATGTTGGTGTGATTTTTATAGTCAGTGGTTCCATGATGGCCAGCCTCAAAAAATAATTTTCTCTTTAAAAAACTCGCTCAATATCCAGTTACCAATGGCACTGTTTATCAAGCAATACCTCATGTATAGTAATTATTAAACGACTACTTGAGAGGTAAACATCATGACAGACAGAGAAAACACAGACAATGTTATTGAAGGGACAGCTACTGAAAACAACAGTGAAACCCAAACTCAAAAAAAGGAGCCATTTATCAGTAAAGAAGTATTGAGCAGAATATTTATGACCTTGCTTTTTGCTTTGATTGGTTGGTTTTCTTTATGGGTTTTTGGTTTTGCTGTTGTTGTTCAATGTGGATTCCTTTTAATTACAGGAAATTTAAATAAAAACTTAAAAACATTTAATGGCAAGCTAGGAAACTACCTTGCTGATATCTTCTCTTTTGTTTCATTTAACAAAGACGAAAAACCATTTCCCTTTCAGTCTTGGAACTATGAAGACAAAACCACCAAAGATGGTGTCACAGTTGAATAATTGATTCATTTCATTTTTATATAAATACGTAACGCCAAGAAAATCTTGGCGTTTTTTTTATAAAAATACCTTTCTCAACTGGCTGACTTTTAACAATACTTGTAAGATGTTTGCATTCCAATGGTCTGATGACATCATGAAAACTTACGATCTTAAAGGCTACACCTTGGTATTAGATAAAATTGTCTTTATAAGCGCTGTCTTTACAGCAAACCATGAAGAAGGAAAGCAATTTAATATTAGGGTAGTGGGCGATATGCTTAAATTTAAATTTCCAACGCATGAAGAAGCCGTTTTAGCGCGTCAATTACTAATCAAAACCATGAAGGAGGCATAATATGGACTTAAATTTAACAGGTAAAACAGCATGGGTTTGTGGCTCAACACAAGGGATTGGCTTGGCCATCGCACAACAACTCGCATCTCAAGGTGCTCACATTGTTCTGCTGGCCAGAAACAAAGAAAAACTGATTTCAGCTGCTGCTTCATTGTCTACCCAAATGCAACAAAAGCACCGAACTATTACAGCTGACTTCAGTAAACCCGAGATTTTAAAAACAGCCGTTGATACACATTTAACGACAGACCCTAATGTTCATATTTTGGTTAACAACACCGGTGGACCTGCACCCGGTCTTGCCAAAGATGCATCAACCAGTGATTATCAAGCAGCCTTTAATCAACATTTGATCTGCAACCAAGTTCTGGCTCAAGCAACTGTCCCAGCCATGCAAAAAGCAAGCTATGGCCGAATCATTAACGTCATATCAACTTCAGTTAAACAACCTTTGCCTAATTTAGGTGTCTCCAACACAGTTAGAGGCGCTGTTGCCAGTTGGTCCAAAACACTGGCCAACGAATTGGGGCAATACAACATCACAGTGAACAATGTATTACCAGGTGCCACTGAAACCACCCGACTATCAGCAATATTTAGCAACAAAGCCAAACAGAGTGGCCTGTCCATAGAACAAGTCATTAAAAATGAAAAAGCCATCATACCTATGAGGCGCTTTGGTACCCCACAAGAGTTTGCAAACGTAGTCGGATTTCTGGCTTCGCCGGCAGCTGCCTATGTCAATGGGGTGAATATTCCAGTTGATGGTGGCCGCACAGCATGTCTTTAATCCAGATTCAAAATTACATCAATGGTGCATTTTTTAACCCAGTTGAAAATAAATTTATCGACTGTTTCGAACCTGCTACTGGTCAAGTTTATGCTCAAACGCCGGCATCCACATCAGCTGACTTAGCTCATGCCATAGATGCTGCCGAAAGTGCTTTTCCAGCTTGGTCAAATAAACCAGCAGAACAAAAAGCCAAAACACTACACCACTTAGCAGATTTAATTGAATCAAACCAAGATGAATTGGCTCGCGCAGAAGCCACAGACAATGGCAAACCAATAAGCCTTGCAAAAAACGTTGATATTTATCGTGCCGCCGCTAATATCCGCTTTTTTGCACAAGCCTGTACTCAGTTTTCCAGCGAGTCTCACGCCATGGAAAATACTGCCATTAATTACACTTTACGCGACCCTTTGGGGGTAGTGGCATGCATTTCACCATGGAACTTACCGCTGTATTTGTTTACTTGGAAAATTGCGCCCGCACTGGCCTCTGGAAATACAGTGATTGCCAAACCATCAGAAATCACGCCCATGACAGCTTATTTATTTTCTAAGCTCTGTATGAAGGCAGGTTTACCTGCAGGCGTACTTAATATTCTCCATGGTACAGGCCAATCCATTGGCTCGCCATTAACCACACACCCAAAAGTCAAAGCAGTCAGTTTTACCGGAGGCTCAAACACCGGCACATTAATCAAACAAGCCACAGCCCCTCAACACAAAAAGCTGTCCCTAGAGTTGGGTGGTAAAAACCCAACATTGGTATTTGCTGATTGTGATTTCGACCAAACAGTCAAAGAGGTGGCACGTTCTGCTTTTGCCAACCAAGGTCAAATATGTTTATGTGGTTCACGCATATATATCGAGCGCAGCCTTTATGAAAAATTTACTCAGGCTTTGGTTGAAGAAGTTAATCAATTAGTCATAGGAGATCCTCTGTTACCCAAAACACAGTTTGGAGCCTTGGTATCAAAACAGCACATGGATAAAGTGTTGCGTTATATTGAACTGGCCCAACAAGAAGGTGGCCAAGTTTTGACCGGAGGCGAACAGGTCAAAATCAATGGCCGCTGTGCAGATGGTTATTTTGTTCAACCCACAATCATTGCGGGTTTAAATAACAGTTGTCGAACCAATCAAGAGGAAATTTTTGGTCCTGTGTGTACGGTCCAAGCTTTTAACAGTGACGAAGAAGCGCTGGCGCTGGCCAATGATTCTGAATATGGGTTGGCTTGTAGCCTTTGGAGCAGTGATATCAATCGCTGTCATTCAATGGCCAAAAAATTAAACACAGGTATTGTTTGGATTAACTGCTGGCTTTTAAGAGATTTGCGCACACCATTTGGCGGAATGAAAGCATCAGGTTCGGGAAGAGAAGGTGGCTTAGAGGCCATGCGTTTTTTCACTGAACCCAAAAATGTTTGTATCCAATACAGGTGATTTAAAAAAATTGTAATCATTTCGTTAAATCCAGGTCTTCTTTTATATAAGCAAATCCACTTTGGGACTTATGGCACATAAATTCTTACGGTGGTCTGAATATGATGTAATTGTATCGAAAACAACACAAGCTTTGGAGCTACAGAGATTCCCTCCCCTAACGCTTTTTACTCTCTGATTTCTGTAGTTCCACCCTCTTATTATTGGGCTGATGGGTTTGTTTTGGTATGAGGTGAATGCAGCCTTGTGAACCAAGGCGCACTTTACTTATTATTGTGACTTATAAAAATTCAATGTCTAAGGTCATGTGACAATTATTAATATTGAGCCTCCTCTTATTATTTTCTCACTCAATTAAATTGACCATAACCGTCCCTGTGCTTTTTATTATATACTGAAAACCGCATAATACCTCAACCTGTTTTTTACTTTTTTTTAACTTAATTGATGCCAATGACCTCCGACAATGTTCGTATTAACTTAATTGAAGTGGATAATGCCACACCTTTAGCTGGTGATTTATTTAAGAAGTCTTTCAATGCCACCATACCAGACTTTCCCAAACACTTTGTGTTATTGGCAGATGATTCCGATGGCAACCAGTTGACTTTGGGCTATGTACATTTCACCTTGCATGAAAACATATATTTAGGAGGAGGCATGTGTGTTAACACCAGCGCTTTGAGGCATATATCCCGCAAAGGTAGAGCCCAGCTCAATAGACAAGGTGGTGTGGCCTATTCCATGTTGTCACAATCAGTTAAACAACTGAACGATTGTGATGCTGTGTTTGGATATGTCGGTCACAAGGGGGCTTATAAAGTTGATTTAGCAGTTGGCTTTGAGCAAACACAATACCCTCATTTGATTGTGTACTGGAAAAAGGCAATGTCAAACTCAATGCAACAAGCCATCATAGAAAAAGCTTACCAAGTGGGACCTTTTTAGTAAGTAAATTAAGTTTAACGGGTCTATTCCTCAACAAACCAGGAGCACGTGTATGAAGTACGATTATGATTTATTGGTTATTGGAGCCGGTTCAGGAGGAGTTAGAGCTGCAAGAATTGCTGCCAACAAGGGTAAAAAAGTGGCTATTTGCGAGGCCGACAAAGTAGGGGGGACTTGTGTTATTCGAGGCTGTGTACCTAAAAAACTGTTTGTTTACGCTTCACAATACAATAAAATGTTTAAAGCAGCCAAAGCATTTGGCTGGGACATTCAAAGCCAGTTCAATTGGTCTACCTTGTTGGCTAACAAGAACCAAGAAATCGACCGTTTGAATCAAATATATTTGAACCTGTTATCCAACGCTGGAGTTGATTTACTCATGGGTTACGGGTCATTTACAGATTCACATACGGTTAAAGTGGCCAATAAAAGCTATACAGCCCAATATATTTTGATTGCGACAGGTGGCATTCCCTCGGTACCAGACATTCCAGGAAAAGAACATGTAATCAGCTCCAATGAAGCGCTCGATTTAACGGGATTACCACCATCAATAACCATCAATGGCGGTGGTTATATTGCTGTGGAATTTGCTGGTATTTTTAATGCACTGGGTGTAAAAGTAAACTTGGTCTACCGCGGACAAAACATACTCAGAGGTTTTGATGCTGAAGCTGCTTTATTTGCACAACAAGCATTCAGCGAATCGGGTATCAACATCATGACCAGCACTGAAATTACTGCCGTTGAAAAACACCAGTCAAGCTATGTGTGCAAAACCAATCAAGGTGATATTGAATCTGACCTGGTGTTTTTTGCTACTGGCAGACGTGCTAATACGGATGGCTTAGGCTTGAACGAAATTGGCATCAAGACTAAAACCAATGGCCAAATCCAAGTCAATAAAGAACAACAAACCCATGTACCCCATATATATGCAGTCGGAGATGTTTGTAATGACGACAACCTGACCCCAGTTGCCATTAAGGAAGGCCATTTATTGGTCGACAGGTTGTTCAGTAACGGCACAAAATACCCTCAATATGACTACATCCCAACCACCGTGTTTTCTCAACCAGAAATTGGAACTTGTGGATTAACCGAAGCCGAAGCAAAACAGCAATATCCCGATATAAATTGCAGTACCAGCACTTTTCGAGCCATGAAATATGCCATGAGCGAAGTAACTGAAAAAACGTTCATGAAAATAGTGGTTAATGAAGAAACCGATCAGGTATTAGGCATACATGTGGTGGGTGCCGATGCTGCTGAAATGATTCAGGGCTTTGCTGTTGCACTCAAACAAGGTCTAAGTAAAACACAACTGAATTCAACCATTGGTATCCACCCAAGTTCAGCAGAGGAATTGGTAACAATGTAAGCATTAAATGAGGTGGCAGCACTGAACAAATCTGATATTCAGCTTACTCCGTTCCATTAGCTGCCCCTAATGAATTATTCAACGACCTAAGTCCCAAAGTATACTTTTGTAAATCATAAGCCCAGCTGGCAAATTGCGCATGCGCCAACGCAGTGTCTCTCATCAATTGTCCATTTTTTGGGTTGATCAGTTTTGAGTCCAGCTGCATACCTTTTACACCATAGAGTACCGGTTTTTTGTTGGCTTGTAATACCACAGCCCGATCAGAATAAACAAAAGCTTGGTTATTGGCATATTGCATCATCACCCTACCTTGATAATCTGATGGCAGTTGGGACAAGTCTTGACCAATCATCGGGTGGGGCAAATCAATACCTAACAAACTCAATAAAGTAGGGGACAAATCTATTTGACTCACCAATGTATTGTCTTGTTTAGGCTGAATATCTGCACTGATGATGAAGCCAGGTATATGAAACCGCTCAATTGGTACCAGTGTTTCACCCATCACTCTGGCGTCATGATCAGCAACCACCATGATGACTGAATTCTCCATAAAACCATTTTGCTCAAGCTGTTGCAAAAAACCACCCAACGCAAAATCTGCATATTTCACTGCATTATTGACTGTCTGCTTTTCCTCATCAAAAAGCTCAATTTTTTTGTCTGGAAATTCATAAGGCGTATGGTTACTCGAAGTAAATATCAAACTAAATTTAGGTTGCTCTGAAGGTGCTTTAAGGTATGCCAAAGCATAATCAAACAAATCTTCATCACTGACACCCCAATTACCTATAAACTGCGGGTTTTCATAATTATTTTGATCAATAGATTTCACAAAGCCATTGCCCAGAAAGAAACCCTTCATGTTATCAAAATGACTTTCTCCTCCATAAATGAAACTGCTTTCATAACCGGCTTCTTGCAATGTTTGCGCCAACGTATAAAAATTCTTTTGTGCTTTTGGCAATTTCAACACAGCTCTGGCTGGTGAAGGTAAAAAACCCGTTGAAATGGCCTCCAAACCTCTGGCTGAACGGGTACCTGTTGCATAGAGCTGATTAAAAAACCAACTTTTGTGACTCCAGGCATCTATATTTGGCGTTAAGTTTTTCCCACCCAGCGAACCAACAAATTGCGCGCCCAAACTTTCTTCGACCACAATAATTAGGTTTTTACCATTGTAGGTTTGCGTTGGCTTCAATGTATGTAATGTCGGCAAGTCATCACTGATAAAAACAGCCTTTTGAGGCATGTTGGCTTTGATCAGACTGATCATTTTATCATCATCTAACGCACCATATAGTTTAGAAGCTGAAGCTTCATTTTTCATTTGATAAAGTGCATAGATTACACTGTAAGTAGAGTTTAAAGGCAAGGTGTTAAGCATGCTGTCATGACTGAAGGCAACCATGGCAGGATTGATGGGACGGTGTTGTAAACCCGAGCGAATTCCAAATACAAGCACTGGAGTTAACAGTACCAATATCAGAAAACCCTTTAAATTGAAGCGAGCATCAATTGATTGCTGAGAACGCATCCATCTCCAACTCAATCGTGCAAAAACAACCACCACCAATAAAGCTAACAGCACTTGAAACCAGTATCCTTTAATCAACATACCAGCCACTTCCGATGGGGTTGATAAATACTCAAAAAACAACCGGTTAGGTCTGGCATCATATTCAGCGATAAATGTCGGTGTTGCCGCCTCCATTAACACTATCAAAACCAAGAATATCCAACACCAAACACGAATAAATTGATGCCAAAAATTTCCTTTGAAACGGCTTAGACTGAGAAACATGAGACCCAAAAATGGTAGTGATATGATTTGTAACAAAGTGGTCAAATCAATTCTAACCCCCCCTAACATAATATTGAAGAGTGCCTCTGCATCATTGACCCTTTCACTGTGTAAAGTAATTAAAAACAATCTGGAAAGGGTGAACAGCACCAAGCCCATTATGAGAAACTGGAATAAAAACAACAGTTGAACTTGTAAATATGAACTTTTAGAGACCTTTTGTGACCCGCCTTCGGCGTTTGGGTTTGATTGAATGACGCTCACATTCGTATCCTTTTGTATTAGCAATACATTCTTAGAGATAACGACACAATAAAATCAATCGCTGTTGTTTGATTTTTTTACAGAAATATCATTCAATACATTTGTTTTCCATTTATAAGAGTCAAAATGATTTCTTGGCTTTGATTTGAATTTGAAAATTATCCAAGCTGGCTGCAGAAGTGATTGGGACACCCACATCAATATGAATGATTTGCCCACCCGCTGTCCGTGTTGGTACCAACCTTAAACCCACGCCAATGTTGCTAAATAGTTTTCTCTCAGCGCCTGTTCCCCAAACTGTACCTGTATCAATAAACAAGACCGATGCGAATTGGAAAGATTTTAAGGGGTACCAATCATGAAAGAAGCGTTGTTCTATACTTGTTATGAATTTATTTGTACCAGCTAAATACCTAAATGGATAACCACGCAATCCTGTTTCACCCCCTAAATATTGGGGTTGTTCTGCATATAATTGATTCCCAAAATCTAAATTAGAAGAAACATAAAATGTTTTAGACTGGTTTTGAAAATAATGCCATTTAGCCGTAAATCCTATGTGACTATTGAGAAATTTATCAACGTCTAATATCCCATGACTGTAAGCATTAATTGATATGAAGTTGTTCTTGCTGAGCAAATGGCCTTTTTGGTAACTGACATCAAAATATGTCCTTGCTTGACTGACGTCCTGACCTAGTTTTGCCCTTAAGTGATGACCTAACAGTATATCTTCAGTTCGCCCCATACTGTTAAAGTTGGTCTTTTCAATATAATTTTCAACAAGATACTCATAAGCCAGCCAAGGGTATTGATAATTTCGTTCAGCAGGTAACTCTGCATCAGGAAAAAGTTCTGTGTTGTAAAAATCACTGTGATCTGAAGTTATGCCCCAGCTGATGCGATGATAACTGTCATCTTCTGCTGACATTAACTTTCCCATACTCAGCGTATATTGTTCAATATTTTGGCCAATTTCATTGGTGATTTCGCCTGCCGTATAAATTGAATTAATCAATGTTCGGTTAAATAAATTAATTCCCCAAGCATTTTTGGTATGCAACGAAACAAATGGATTCTGAAAATTAAAATGACTTAAATTACCATCACTGTTACTCTGGTAATTAATAAACAGCTTTTGACTCGAACCCAACCAATTTGTATCGCTGAACTTGATCGATTTCTCCACCCGCTCTAGACCCTTCTTGTATTTGAATTCTAAACTTTTGCCCAATCCAAAAAGGTTTTTCTCCTGAATTTCAAATGAATACTTCGATTGTCCACTTGAAATGCCATACCCAAATCCTGGCTGCAATGACCAGTTATCTTTGGTAATTACAGTAATCACCACACCATCTTCACAAACCAATGATGGAAATATTTTGGCCTCTTTAAGGTATGACCTGGATCTTAAAATTCGCTCTGATTCTTTGAGTAATTTGAGATCCACTTGATCTCCCTCTACAAACAACAACTGTCGCTTGACCACAAAATACTGCGTTTTGGTTCTGGCTTTATTGGCCACACGATGAAACAACCTATTCTCTTGAGCATCCTCAAGATTAAAAATATTGTTCACAGTTAAATCGATACGTTTTATTGTGCCATTGATAATTGACATGTTTTCAATCCATGGCTCACATGTCTGAGCGCTCAGGCTGAATGAAAACATCAAACTGATAATGGAAAAACAAATTAAAATAATGCCTTTCATTTATGTCTTTGACCGATATGCCAGTGAGTAAACAATCACAGAGGTTAATAAACAAATCAACAAAGAACTGATGTCATGAGAAATAAAGTGTGCTCCCCTGAGTTGCTGTATTGCAGCGAAAATACAACCCAACAGCAAGGCTGTTACCAACACTTTGGTTTTTAATCTGTTATTCTGAACTAAGAAATAAAAATAAGCGGCAACCCAACTGAACCCCACACTGGCATGGCTTGCTGGAAAACAATGTGCAGAAGGTAAAGCTTCAGCAGGATAATTAAATAGGCTATAAAAGGGTTTACTGCCACCATACATCAACAAGTCCCAAGGACAATCCACCTCTGTCATCCGCTTTAGTAAGCTTACAATGCCGACACTAAGGAGCACCGTTAACATCAAAATAAAAAGGTCATAAGTAGCTTGTTGTGACTCTTTCTCTTTCTTTAACCTGAACAATTTGATGCCCAAAATGACCATTAACGCAATCAAAAAAACCCTGGTAATCTTATGCAATAAAATATTAACAATAAACGTATCTTGTGACGCCCATTGGGTCTTTTTATAGAGAAAGTCAGCCACTATAAAATCGAATTGAAAGTAATGAACCAACAACAAACCCAATACACAACTCATAAGTAAAACCCCTTCAGTCATCTGAAGTGTATAGCGTGGGTTTTGAATTCGATCAATAGCCCCATCAGAAACCACCAAGCTTACGTACAAAATCTTAATCAAAAGAAGTGCGCTTATAAAAATCAAAAATAATACCGTATCAATCACATTCATGACCCATTTATTGGGTGCTCTGATGCGACCAAAACGCTGACATCACTTGGTTGGCAGGAAGCAAAGACATCTAAGTTGGCTTGATAATAACTGCTGTTAATATTAACCAAGCCCAACATAGAATGAAAAAAGTTGTCATGTGAGACACCAAGGCTTTGTTTTCTTTCAAGACAGGCTTGATTTATGTGGGTATGTTGTTGATATTGATTTGAAGCCCAAAACAAGAAAGGCACATGTTTCTGTGATTCTGGTGCAATCAAATAGGGTGTGCCATGCAGGTATAAATTATTTTCGCCCAATGATTCTCCATGGTCAGACACATAAACCAGTGACGATTCGGTATCTTCGGGTAAAGACTCCAACAAAGCGATGGTTGCGTCAATCACATAATCAGTATATAAAATGGTGTTGTCATAACTGTTATTCAAAGCTTCACGGCTACACTTTTGAAGCTGAACTTCTTTACAGGTTGGCTTAAAAACTTCAAAGTCCTTGGGATACCTTAAATGATAAGCGGGTCCATGACTGCCTTTTTGATGCAAAACTATTAATTGATTGTTGTTATTGCTAATGATTTGTTCTTTCAAACCAGACAACAAAACCTCATCAAAGCACTCACCAGTTTGACACAAAGGATTGTCTTCTAAATGTGTCATATCAACAAATTCCACACGGTCACACAACCCTTTACAGCCCGTGTTGTTATCACGCCATTGCACATCAAACCCAACTGATTTGTAGAAGTCCAATAGGTTGCTGCTGTTTTTACCTAAACGGTGGTTGTATTTATTTCGTTCCAAATAAGAAAACAAACAAGGCAATGAAGTGGCCGTACTGGTTCCACAAGACGTGGTGTGTTGAAAATTAATCAGTTTTCTTTGAGATAACTTGGGGTTGGTGTTACGGCTGTATTGGTTCAAGCCAAACCTGTCTGCCCTTGCAGTCTCACCCACTATGATGATGGTAACCTTCTTACCCGCACTTAAGTCCTGTTTCATTACAGTATCAGAGGTTATTTCTTCAAATACTTCAGAATGGTTACTTATTTGTTCATTCACATAGGACAAACTGGCAAATATAAAGTTGGTGGGGAGAATCATATGTGACAGCTGGTGGTTTTCTCGAGCCAGAGAAGCATAACTTGGATAGCTGAAATAAATTAAGCCCCCCATTACTGGCAACGAGACCAACATTACAATGGTTTTTTCTAAACACAAGCCCATAAAACTGAGTTGTTTAACCTGTAACTTTGTAATCAACCAAACAGGCAACACAAACAACAAAAGAAAATAAAACAACAGATTAAAGCTCAATAAATCTTTGGCTTCAGAAGCGTTTGTTTCCATAACGTTTCTGATCATGTCTCTGTCAATCACGATGTTGTATTGCATCATGTAATAAAAACAAATACAGGTAATGAATAGCAAAAAACCATATACATAAAGCCGTGATGTTTTACTGACCAGCACATTCAACACCAAGTTAATCACAGTCACTACCAACAAAAAAATAGAAACCAGGAACCACACATCTGCTAAAGAATTTAGTTCAAGAAGGGTGCCAATCTCTTGCCAAAACAGTTGATTAAATAACAAAACAAACCCAAAACTTACCATCAAGTTGATTTGCCAAACTGCCCATTGCTTGTTCTTAAAATAATTTTTAACCTTTTTCATAACCACTTAGAGGTTATAAAAAAATAAAATCAATCGAACTATTTTTAATTGCCAAAGGCAATCACGCTATTTTGACTTATGTAGATACATAAATATTGTTGTTTTCATCATGCATTTGTCAATAGATTCTGGCGTTTGTTGAATCAAAACAAACCAGTCATTAGAAAGTTGTTTTCTCTTGTTATTGAGAACAATAGGAAATTTCAAAGTTTGATTTGAACAGATAGTCACCTAAACTTTTACTAAAAAATGCCAAGGTTTTTTCAGCAGCAAAACAAGCCTCTTCAGTATCATATTGTTCATAATCAAATCCATGCTGCATGTTGTCATAAGCCATCACTTGAAAGTCCTCTTCGGCCGTTCCTAAATTCCAAGCTTCAGTTTGTCGCTCCAAACAAGCAGCTATCGGCGTGGTAACGTCTAACTGTCCAGTTTGTATCAATACAGGTGCATAGTTACTATATATACCATCAAAATATCCAAAGAACCCACAACTTGGATAATAAGCAACTGCAGCTTGTAGGCCTATTGCTTGCATAGCCAAATGCCCTTCAGCAGTGTGATTATCAATGCCTTCAAACCAATCACTTTCACCAATAAGTGCTGCGTTGTCAGAAGCGGCAACCGAACTGAGTACGGCGCCACCTCCATCGGAAAAACCCAAAGCAAATATGGCATCAGACTTTACATCCGCACGGCTTTTTAAATAACGTAAGACTGCATATAAGTCCCAAGGTCGTCCCAAGTATGAGCTGACATTCAATGGCCGGTCTATGGCATTTATGTTAACGACACCAAAATGGTCATACCCTCTTGGGGTATAACTGTCTACTGCAACGACCATATATCTAGTTTGAAATCCAAAATGATTACCTAAGCTCAACTGTTTACCCCAATATTTAAACTTACCAGATAAGCCCCAGCATGTTCGATCATCATCGTCACATTGTGCATCAGTTTGGTAATACAGACCGCCAGAGCCATGCAGCATAATAACAACCGGAAATGGGCCTTCACCAACTGGTTTCCATATCAAGACTTCTGGATTAATTTCACTCTCATCGTATGGGCTAGGAAAACCAGCAATGATGATTTCTTCTGTTGGACTGATTTGTTCTGATTGTGGCGGCTTTGCAGCAACACCCATGTTTAAATACAAACAACTTGCCAACACACCTGTTGCAATAAGAAAAAACTGCTTCATACTCACCTCGCTTGACTGTACATAAATAATGGCCTCAATAAAAGCACATCGCCTATATACCTTCGTATTTCAGTCAAATATGTTTGAAAAAAATCATTTATTTAGTCACTTTTTTCTCAACTCTCATCTGGCCAATAAGTTGTTGAATTAATATTTGTGTATGTTCACTTGTTGCATTAATACTATGATGTCTGGATCTGAAATCATTAAGATTATTTGATTTTAATTGTTGTGAATAACTCAAACAATCTTGAATAATCAGGTCTTTGAAAGCCAATTGCGAGCTGTTATACCATTTTGCTTCAACATGACAAATAGATTTGATGTCATTGAAATCTTGTTCAATCATTGCCAATTGTAATTGCCACCAAGCTTGGGTGAGCTTGGATTGTCCTGCCAGCTGCTGTTGATGGTTTAACCACTGGGTTTGAACGTCCCTTGATTGGGATTTTATACCAAAGATAAAACTGGGGAATAGAGCCTCATCTGTTTTTAATGAAGCACTTTGTTGCTGCCCCACATAATCTCTTTGAACCAGATAAAGTTGATACTTTTGACTCGCTGATGATACCTCAGCTGGCTTTTTATCAATAACTTTAATCAGTTCTTTGGCTTCACTTAAATAGGGGTCCAACATCAAAACCCACAAGGCCATGTTATATAAATCAAACACATCCGGATGATCTTCACCAGTGATGTCTACGAGTAAGTCATACGCCAGGCCAATGTGTTTTAGCGTTACATTGACATCAAACTGAATCAAACCAATACGAGCCATTTTTTTATGAGCCATTGCTAAGTGCTTCTTCTCGCCATTGAGAGTTAACATAGCAATGGCTTTTTCAATCACGGCTTTTGACTCATTTAATCGTCCCGAAACTTGTAACAAAGTTGAATATGGCAAGTATGCCATGGCCAAATGGGGGTGTTTCTCATCGATATCTTTGATAACCGCAAAGGCTTGATTGAATAAGTCTTCAGAAGCTTCTAAATCACCCGACCTACCTTTTAAGATGGCTAAATTGATGACTATGGAACTCCATTCCAGTTTGGCTTCTTTAAATGGTTTGAGTAAATCTATGGCCTTTACATATAACTCTTCAGCTTTTTTGTTATTTCCGATATTACGGTTAATAACTGCCAATGAATTAAACAATGTGGCTTGCATTTGTATGTCCATTTCTGGGTGTTTTTGTAACCAATCCAATGCCCTTTGTCCATACTCAAGTGCTGTTTTATTGTCAGCCTGATATTGATGAATTTTTCCTAGCAAATAATAAGCATTGGCAAGGTGCCTGGGAGCGGCTTGAGGTAATTTTATTAATTGAGCTATCAGCGCTTCTCCCGCTTGAGCGGCCTCTTCATACGCACCTGTTGTTTCTAACAGATTAGCAATTGTCAATGCCATTGAAAGGTATTTGTCACTGCTATCAGACATGTACTTATTCATGGCTGAAATGGCCTTTTGATAGCTATGTAATGACTCCGTATACAACCCTTTGCTGTGATAAAGCGCTCCGAGCTTTTGATAAAAGAAACCAGTTAATTCAGGATCAGAAGCAATCAACTCCTTTTGTTGTTCAGCTAACTCATTAAGACTTCGAACAATGGCATCACCGTCAACAGGGTGATCATTTTCAAGGGGGTTGGCTTGATCAATCAAGGCTTCTAATAATGCAAATGAATTGTTTTTTTGATTGATAACCTGTTGTTTTTGTTCATCTAAAGCATAGATAAAAACGCCACCAGAAATACCAGTCAACAATAACAACAAGGCTATTGTCATACTCACCTTGTTTCTTTCAAACAACTTTTTGGCACGATACATCAAACCATCAGCTGAAGCATTGATTGGCTCATTGTTTAACCAATGCCTTAAATCTTCAGCAAAAGCTAACATGTCACTGTACCGCAGTTTTGGATCAATGTGCATGGCTGAAATTAAAATTTTTTGCAGGTCACCATCCAAGTCAGATTCTTTCAACTGACGACGGATGTGTTTGTGCTCATTCAGCGGATCGTAGTTATTATAATCAGTTTTAGGTAATGGTTTGTTTTTTAACAACAATTGCAGCATCAGCGCACCTAGTGAGAACACATCCGTTTGATTGCTCACACTTAAACCCATAAGTTGTTCCGGTGCAGCGGCATCGGGTGTAAACACATGTGTAACTGTTTGTCCTTGAAATTGCTCCAAACGCCCGATTCCAAAGTCTATCACTTTCACCTGACCTTGCTTATCAACCATGACATTGCTGGGCTTGATGTCTCGATGAATTATCTGCTTGTCATGAGCATAGCTAAACACTTCACACAAAGAAATTATCAATTCAACAATTTGGCGGTTGTCCAAATGCTGTTCGGTACAATACGCCAACACATTGGTCGCACCTTCCAAATATTCCATCACTAAATAATGTGTACCATCATCAGTAACCCCACTGTGGTGAAATGCCACAATGGCAGGATGGCTGAGTTTAGACAGTATCAACTGCTCACGATTAAATAACTCAATTGCCTTTTCCGTAATGCCATAAGGAGACAACAGCTTTAATGCAACTGATTTTTGGTGTTTGGCATCGACATAACCTGCTTCATACACAGTAGACATGCCACCTTTGGCAATTACTTTTTTAATCAAGTAGCCATCAATGGTTTTACCTATTAAATGATGGCCTTTTTTTAAGCGGACCATCAAGCTCATATAATTATGCTGATCTAACAAGGGGTTGCTGGCAGACATGTTATCCATGATACGCATGACCTTTTCCTGCAATTGCGGTGCTAAACACATGTTATTCAGGCTTTCCGCAATCTGCTCACGACTCAAACCGGATAGTGATTCACATATTTCTATGGCCTGTCTCCAAAGCGATGTGTCACTGTCTTCAGTCACTTTTCTTCTTCAATCAAACTGAGCAATATTGATTTTGCCATCAACCATTTTTGATATAGTTGGCCTTTTGTCGAATTCATAATATCAGCCATTTCTTCAAATGAAAAACCACCAAAGAACTTCATTTCAACCACTTTTGCCAAGTGCTCATCAATTTGTTCTAATTCTGACAACGCCCTATCAAGCGCCAAAACATCTACATGCAACGCATTCTCATCGGCCACACCCTCTGTCACCATGGTCGTCTGAATGCCACTGTTTTTTTTGCTGTGTTGGTGTCTGAATAAATCAACCAAATAAAAACGCATACATCTGGCAGTTAGGCTGTAAAAATGTTTGCGATTTTTGAAGTCAATTTCATCGATGTTTTTAAGCTTGATAAAACATTCATTAACCAACATAGTGGCTGACATTTCCGAACCATGTCCCAGCTTTCGTAATTGTGCATTGGCAATTTTCTTAATTTCTGGATATAACTTTTCAAACAACCAGTCAACTTTTTGACCCTGACGTACGGCATCACTGTTGATAATTTTTGTTATGTTACTCAAATCAGACATGTGGTTTCTTGGGATCAATCAACCATTATTTTACAACCTATATTTAATCGAAGGATACATAATTCCTGTATAAATTGAGGCGGGTATTATTGCTGTGTCAAGATTTGTTCAAGCTGTTCTGTGCTGTTCCAGTCATTGTTACAAACATATCGAGGTATTTCCCACACATCACAGCTTTGAGTAACGTGTTTGGCTGCCGTCGTAAAAGCAGCAACCAAACCAATATCAGCACCCCAAACTGGTAGGTATTCAGAACGTAAATACTGACTGTAGTTTCCATATGGATAAGCAAAATACTGATTGTTATATTGACGGCCCATCACCTGTTGTAAATAGACTTGTGCTTGTTTAATTTGTTGATCGCAAGCACCTTTGTTATCAATGCACCGAAAAGAATCATCGTGAATGTTTTTGTTTTCCAAAACACCGTGGTTGTGATCCCAGCTGTGGTTTGAGATGTGCATCAAACCTGATTGTTGTGCCAATGGCCACCATTCGTCTGTCCACCAACCTTTGCCCACCAAACATTTTTCATCCAAAACAACCCGTGCTTCCGGCGAAACAATTACGAAATTAGTCATTTGTATGAATTGACCAGATTGTTGTTGGTGTTGTTTTAGAATATTAAAAAAACTGGTTTGATGCCCATGAAAGGGATGATCAACATCGTAATAGTCAAACCAAGTACCATCATCACAAGTTAAAACAACTGCGTTAGCCACTTCTTTATCTGGCAAATTACCAGCATACCATTTCATCAATTGATCCAAAGTAATGACATTGAAACCCATGCGCTGTAACAACTGCAAATCTGCTTTGAGGGCCTCATGATCATTGTTCAAGTACTCTCTGCCATTGATGTTATTTGCATGGTATGTCAATATGGGGACTTTCATGATCAAACGAAGCCTTTATAGCATTCCCGTTTCAAGTTTGGCTTCTTCTGACATCATCGATTGATCCCATGGTGGGTCAAACACAATACGACAATCAACCGAGCTGATTTCAGGTATCAATTTTATTTTAGCGGCTGCATCAGAAACCAAAACATCACCCATGCCACACCCTGGCGCGGTTAAAGTCATTTCAATAGTAACTTCAAAACCAACATCACTTGGCTTAACCTCACACTCATAAACCAAACCCAATTCAACAATACTCACGGGTATTTCTGGATCATAAACTGTTTTTAACTGATCCCAAACGGCAGACTCTACATCTTGTTGAGTGGCATTTTCAGGTAGTGTAGGCGCTGGTAATGGCTCCTTGCCCAAAGCATCGGCATTGTGACCTAAGATCATGAACATACTGCCGTCTACAAAGACGGTAAAACTTCCACCCAAAGCCTGTGTGATATACCCTACCACACCTGCTGGTAATTCAATGGTTTCACCTGTAGGCACAGCAATGGCTTCAACATCGCGGGATAATTTAAATGGTTCACTGGTTAAACTGTACATGATAGTTTACGACCTTAATGTATGTAAGAATCGTCTGCTTGATGAAAAGTTGAATTTTAACATGATGTGGCATGATGGGGTGTTTATTTGCATCGTATGGGTATTGATTAAATCAGGGAGCTGCTTGCTAAAACATTGCACTGTTTTGGACAGGCTGTTGTGTCTATTTATATCGCAGTTTCAGTGAGACTATGTCGATGCTTACTTTTGACACATCTAAATCGTTTGATATCTAGTATAATTCCCCCATCATTATTTCATCTTGAATTTTCATGTTTTGGAACTAAATATATCGCCAGATTGCCAAAGTCCAAAATATCAACATTAGTTTAGTCGCTCAAACAGGTAAAATATGGAACAAAACACTATTGAATTAACTCAAGCCTTTCAACGCATCAGAGAAACCATTGGTGTCCAAATTTTAGGCCAACAAAAACTGGTAGATAGGCTGTTAATTTCACTGTTATCACATGGCCATTTATTGGTTGAAGGTGCACCGGGATTAGCCAAAACAACTGCAATTAAAGTACTGTCTGAATGCATTGAAGGCGATTTTCATCGCATTCAATTCACTCCTGATTTACTACCAGCTGACTTAACCGGTACGGATGTGTATCATGCACAATCAGCAACATTTGAGTTTCAAAAAGGTCCTTTATTTCATAATTTGGTGTTGGCAGACGAGGTCAATCGTGCACCAGCTAAAGTACAATCAGCCTTATTGGAAGCCATGGGGGAACAACAAATCACCGTAGGTAAAACCACTTATGATTTACCGCAATTATTTTTAGTTATGGCCACACAAAACCCCATTGAACAAGAGGGTACATACCCATTACCTGAAGCTCAATTGGATCGGTTTTTAATGCATGTCACCATTGGTTACCCCGAAGCTGAAACCGAACTAGATATTTTAAAATTGGCTCAGAAAAAAGATTTGGCTGAATACAATAAAAAAACAAGCCCACAAGAATTATTAACACAAGAACAAATTTTTGCCGCACAGAAACACATACTCAAACTGTTTGTTGCTGAAAATCTAGAAAAATACTTGGTTGAGTTAATACTGGCTACTCGAGATCCTGGAAAATACGACAAAGCACTGGCGAACCAAATTGAGTTTGGCGGATCACCACGCGCAACCATCGCTTTGGACCGTTGTGCCAGGGCACATGCATTTTTAGCGGGTCGAGATCACCTGTTACCAGAGGACATTCATGCAGTTATTCATGATGTATTACGCCACCGCATCATACTGTCATTTGAAGCTGAAGCTGAAGGCTTAACTGTCGACCAAGTCATCGACCAACTGTTGAGTATTGTGCCGCTACCATAACCATTAAGCACTGATGTCTTCGACAAAAACAGCAAATCCAAGAACACAAGTTTTAGCCAAATCAATGGTAGAAACCCGACACCATGCCAGACAATTTAATTTAACCAGTATAAAAAAAGCATCTTCTGCAATCTCTGGGTTACATGACTCACGATTCAGAGGTCGTGGCATGGACTATCAAGAGTCAAGAATTTACCAAGCTGGCGATGACATTCGAAACATGGATTGGCGGGTGACTGCCAGAACCGGTGATGCACATACCAAGTTGTTCCAAGAAGAAAGAGAACGTCCCATTTATTTAATTGTTGATACCAACAGCAGCCTTCATTTTGGTACAAAAACACAGTTTAAATCTGTTTTGGCAAGCAAAGTTGCCGCTTTACTTGGTTGGTCTTCTATTCAACAGGGTGACAGAATTGGTGTATTAACTTATGGAAGAAATGGTGTTCACATTGTAAAAGCCACGGCTGGAAAACGCGGCATGATGGCTATGATGTCTCATTTGATTGACGCCTTTGATCATCAGAACCAACACCCTGAACAACACAACTTAGACCAAGCACTGAAACAACTAAGAACCATCATTCGCCCAGGCAGCTTGGTCATTTTAATCAGTGATTTTTATGCACTCGGTTCTGAGGCCAAAAGACATTTATTACAGTTGCGCAAACACAATGATGTGCTGGGCATAAAAATCAGCGACCCATTTGAGAACCAAGTTCCCTTACCCGCACTGTATGGTATACAAACTAAACACAATGTAAAAGTTCTAGACACCAAGCAAAAACGCACACAAAGCAAACTAAAACAAAAACATCAGGCCCACATTGATTCATTAAAAAACTGCTTAATCATGGCTGGTATTCCCTTGGTTCCAGTTCAAACAAACGATGCTTGGGTTAATGTATTAAAAAATGGCTTAAGCAATCCAAACTTGGCCTTTAATCATTGGTTGGGAGCAGGCAATGCAAGCTGACGCCACTCCAATGACAGCGCTGCCATTGCGTGATATTAAATTACCCATAGAACCTGGTTTTTGGCCATTAGCACCTGGCTGGTGGTTGGTATTGCTTGTGTTGTTGACTTTATTGGCCTTGCTTACTTATCAATGGCTTAAATGGAGAAAAAAACACCGTCGATGGCTACACATAGAAACACAATTGGCTCAAATAGAGTTTGATTACTTACAAACTAAAAATAAACAACAATTATTGGTTGCTGTTTCTGCTTATTTGCGTCGATTTATAAAATTCCAGTTACATGACAATCAAGCTGTTAGCTTGACTGGACTTGATTGGATTGAGTACCTGAACAACTTACAAACTAAGCCCTATTTTGTGGGCTTTGAGGATGCATTAACCCACGGTGTTTTTCAAACCAACTGCCAATTCGATGCCAAAGAGTTAATATCGTCTACCCGTGACTTCATGAAACAACATGTCATGAACCCCTCAAACCAAACCGCTACTGGGGTGAGCCATGTTTAATTTGTATTGGCCCTGGATTTTTGTTTTGCTACCACTACCTTGGTTAATCAAGTGGTTACCAAGGGTTAAACAAGCCAGTATAACAACCATTGAAGCTCCATTCTTAGATAACATATTCACTGAAAGTAACAGTCAAAACCACCAAAGCGCATCCTTACTTAATTGGCTACCTTGGTTGTTGCTACTTTGTGCAGCCAGCAGACCGCAGTGGATCGGCGAGCCCATGGCATTGCCGGTTGAAGGCCGTGATTTAATGCTCGCCATTGACATTTCAGGCAGCATGGAGCAAAAAGACATGCAAATCAATGGTCAAGCCGTTGACCGACTTACTGCCGTTAAAAAAGTTGCAGGGGAATTTATTGAGCGAAGAACTGGTGACCGTATTGGCTTGATATTATTTGGTGAAAATGCCTATTTACAAGTACCTTTGACCTTTGACCGCAAGACAGTCAAAACCCTGTTGTATGAAGCAGCTATTGGCTTGGCAGGTAAATCGACTGCCATTGGTGACTCCATTGGATTGGCGGTTAAAAAAGCCCGTGAAACAGAAAATAACAACCGCATTCTCATCGTACTCACCGATGGTCAAAACACTGCAGGAGCAATTGAGCCACTCAAAGCAGCTGAGTTGGCTCGTGCAGAAAAATTGAAAATTTATACCATTGGTGTTGGAGCCGATGAATTGGTAGTTAATAGTTTTTTTGGCCAACGCAGAATCAACCCTTCCTCTGATTTGGATGAAGCCACATTACGCAGAATTGCCGCCATCACTGAAGGGAAATATTTTCGTGCCAGAGACACCCAGGAATTAGAGCAAATATATTCTATACTGGATGAGTTAGAACCTTTGGCAGAAGAAGAGCAGTTTTACAGGCCCACTGATGAACTGTATTTTTGGCCCTTGTTGGCGTGTTTTATTTCCATATTATTTACTTTGTGGTTGAGGCGTTTTAAATGATGCAAGAAATTATTTGGAGCAACTTCCATTTTCTGCGTCCTTTGTGGCTGCTGTTATTCATCCCTGGATTTATTTTATTATTCATGTGGCTGAATAATTCCAGCAAACAAGATGGTTGGCAACAAAGTTGTGATGCGGACCTACTGGCAGCCATGCAAATTCAATCAGCCAGTAAAGGTACTCGTTGGACTTGGTTGTATTGGCCAGTGATTGCCTTGACCATTTTAGCCTTGGCAGGTCCTGCCGTCAGACAAATTCCCATGCCTGTTGTTAAAAACCAATCGGCATTGATCATTGCTTTGGATGTCTCAAAAAGCATGTTATCAGATGACTTAAAACCTTCACGTCTACAAAGGGCCAAATTTAAAATCCAGGATTTACTAGAAATGCGCAAAGACGGTCAAACAGCATTGGTTGTCTATTCAGGAGATGCATTTGTGGTTACACCACTCACCAGTGACACAGACACCATAGTTTCATTGTTAGATGTTGTTGATCCAAGTATCATGCCAGCATCCGGTACCAATACTGTTTCAGCATTGGAAAAGTCTCAAGAATTATTGGCTCAAGCCGGTATCTTTAAAGGCCAAATATTATTAGTTACAGACAGTATCGACATGTTTAAGACAGAACAAACCATCGAAAACTTATCAACAGCGGGTATCACCACCCATGTGTTGGCAGTTGGAACAGCTGATGGTGCCCCCATTCCAACATCAAAGGGTTTTTTGAAAGACTTAAGAGGCAAAATTGTCATACCACAAGTTGACTACAGTGAACTACAGCAAGCTGCCAGAATAGGCCAAGGAATGTTCAGTGTTTTATCAAACACAAACACCGAAGACCCCTTATATGAAGTCAAACCCAAACAAGATGATACTCGTCATGCTGATGATCAATTGGGCACTGCAAAATTTATAGATGACGGCCCATTTTTAGCGCTGCTGATTATACCGCTATTGGCAATGTTGTACAGACGAGGTATTTTAATGGTTTTGTGCTTAGGTTTTATGTTGAACACACAAACCAGTCATGCCTTGACTTGGGATGATCTGTGGTATAACAAAGACCAGCAGGCATTTAAACAACTTGAACAAGCACCAGATGAAGCATTCAAACAAGCAAACAATCCTCAAATCAAAGCTGCAGCAGCTTATAAAAAAGAGGACTTTAAAACGGCAGCCCAATTGTATTCAACTCAAAACGACAGCCTTCAAGCTTATTACAACAGAGGTAATGCCCTAGCTCAGTCAGGAAATTTACAAGCGGCCATTGAAAATTACAATCAGGCGCTAACCTTTGATCCTGACGATGAGGACACCCTATACAATAAAAAGCTGGTTGAAGATGCTCTGAAGCAACAAGAACAAGAACAGCAACAGCAACAAAACAAAGATCAACAAGATCAGCAAGACCAGCAAGACCAACAAAACCAACAGCAAAATAACGAACAGGAAAAACAACAACAGCAAGCACAAAAGGACAAGCAATCTGAAGCACAATCCAACAAAGAAAACGAACAACAAAAACAAGATGAACAAGCTGAAGAACAACAGGCAGAACAAGAAGAACATAAACAAGAAGAAGAGATTGAACTAAGTTCTGATGAAAAAGCCTTGGATGCTGAAGAAAAACAAGCCATGGAGCAATGGTTGCGCAGAATTAAAGACGACCCAGGTGGGTTGATGCGTAGAAAGTTCCTATATCAATACCACAAACGCAATCAAGACGGTGAAACTTATGACAATCAAACCACGGAGGATTGGTAGCATCATGTCCATATTGACACGCAACACACTGATTACTTTATTTTTGTTATCTGCGACAATGGCACATGCCGAGCTCAAAGCCACAGTCGATCGTCCCACTTTGTTTTTTGGCGAATCATTTACATTAACCATTACATCTGACAAAAACACAAACAGTCAACCTGATTTCACTTTGTTAGATGCTGTATTCCATGTGGGCCAAACAGGCAAATCTTCTTCAACACAAATCATCAATGGATCCGTTTCAACACAAACTACTTGGCAGGTTTTGTTGGTACCCAAATCAATAGGATCACACATCATTCCACCTCTAGAAGTTGATGGTGAACGCACTCAAGCCATTAAAATCACTGTCAATAAACCTGACCCCAACGCCCAGGCCAAAGGTGATATTTATATTGAAGTTGAAACCGATAAAACATCTGCATTTGTTCAAGAAGAAATACAACTTACCGTCAGATTGATGTATGCCATCAATCTAAAAAATGGCGCATTGTCTGAACCTGGAGCCAATGGCGTCATCGTTCAACAAATCAATAAAGGCGCAAATTACACCACCCAACGAAATGGTAAAACTTACCAGGTTTTAGAAAGAAAATACGCCATGTTTGCAGAAAACAGTGGCACGTTAACTCTAAACCCACTTGTTTTTGAAGGCGAAGTAACCGATAACAGCAGACAGTCTTTTGGTATGTTTCAACGCGGTAGACCCATCCGAAAAGTGTCCGAAATGCTCGAACTTGAAATCAAGCAAATTCCAGCAAATTTTATCAACAAAGACTGGTTACCTGCCAAAGAGGTGACATTAAAACAAAGCTGGTCACAAAATAAACCTTACCAAGTTGGTGATCCTATCACCAGAACAATAACCCTTACTGCAGCTGGTTTGTCTGAAACACAGCTACCAGACTTTGAAAGCACTGACATCAAAGGTGCAAAAATCTATCAAGATAAAACTGACACCATGACCCGCACTGACGGTGAACAACTGATAGCCACCAAGGTAATTAAGTATGCGGTGATACCCAGTGAAAAAGGCGTTTTAGAAATACCAGAAATGACACTTGATTGGTTTAATACCAACACACAGACCACACAAACCGCACATATTCCTGCTACCAGCCTGAAGATTGAAGCTGCGGAAACAAGCACCACACAAGCACCGAAAGCCATTAATTTCAATGCAACAGACATCCCGGTTACTCAAGTTGAACCCATTCAAACACAGCCAGAAAATATGCTGGCTCAACCTCTCTGGAAATACCTAACCTTTACATTTGCAACTTTATGGCTGGTAACAACAATCCTGTGGTATTTAAAAAGCCGCCGTCATCACAAACCTGAAACACACCGTGATAAAAAAATCAATTACATTGCCATCAATAAAATTAATCAAATGGTTGCATCAGACGTTCAAAACACTTTAATCAATTGGTGGAATCAGGAACACCAACAAAAAGTCACCAATTTAGGACAAATTAAATCACAAGTTGTGGCAGACGAAGCACTCAAAGCCTTAGACCAACTCCAACAACTGCTTTATGGTAACGTTGCTGCAGAAAATAAAATTGATTGGCTCAATTTAATTAAAAAGGGTTATTTTACACCACGTAAAACAAAGCACATCCAAACAATTGGATTACCTGAGCTATATGGCTAATTCATGATTCATTTTTATATTTGAGTTAATGCAGTTACATTAATTTTCACAAGACTGCTGTTTATTTAACAACTCAATTTTAATTTAACGCTGTAAGTTGTAAAATAGCCCCATTAAATTATCAGAGAAGACCATGGGAAGAGCTTATCAAAACCGCAAAGAATCAATGGCTAAAACATCAGATGCCAATGCGCGAGTTTACAGCAAATTCAGTCGTGAAATTTATGTCTGTGCAAAATCAGGTGGTGCAGATACAGATGCCAATTTGGCATTACGAAGTTTGCTTGAACGTGCCAAAAAGGCACAAGTTCCCGCTCATGTTATTAAAAATGCTTTAGACAAATCACAAGGCACTGGTGGTGAAGATTTTGCAGTCGCACGTTATGAAGGCTATGGGCCTGGTGGCTGTATGGTAATCGTTGATTGTTTAACTGATAATCCCAATCGCACCTTTGGAGATGTGCGACTATGTTTTACCAAAACAGACAGTAAAATCGGCACGCAAGGCACGGTGATGCACATGTTTGACCATTGTGCGATTTTAGTATTCGATGGTGATGATGAGGATGCCGCGTTGGAAGCCTTGATGGATGCTGATGTAGACGTCACTGACATTGAGTCAGAAGACGGTAAACTCACTGTTTTTGCACCACACACCGAATATTTTAAAGCCAAACAGGCTTTACAAGATGCGTTTGAAGGCATTGAGTTTGAAGTGGATGAAATTCAATTTATTCCACAAACCACAACAACTATTTCCGCTGAAGACATGCCCAACTTTGAGAAATTTATCGACATGTTAGACCAGTTAGATGACGTGCAAAATATTTTTCACAATGCCGAGGTTTAACACTTAAATCAAGCCTTGATTATTTAAACACATTAGCCAGCTGGGCGAACTGATTTAACAAGCTGAAAGACTGATTACAGCTTGTTAAAGCTGCTCTCATCTGTTGGGGTCTAAAACCTTCTTTTTCTAAATCTTGTTGTCGTTGGTTGATATATGCTGCCATAATGGCTTGGTTCCATTCTGGATGAAACTGCAATCCCCAAATGTGGTCTTGATAACGGTATGCGTGGTTCTGATCAAGCTCACAACTTCCAAGTAACTTTACAGATTCTGGCAACTTCACCACACATTGTTGGTGAGAAACGTATGTGTTTATTTTAGACTCAACCCCAGAAAACAAAGCATCTTCTTTACCTTCAGCATTCAGTACAAACTGGCTTTCCCCCATGTTTCGCCCTTTGGGGTTGTAGTCAACCCGACCACCCAACATATCAGCAATCAGCTGGTGTCCAAAACACACACCTAAAGTTGGTATTTTTTCTAGAAATACTTGATGTAACCACTTTTGTGTATACAACATCCAGTCTGCTCGCTCTGTAACCATGGATGCTGAGCCTGTCACAACAACAGCTGTTAATGATGACAAATCAACCTGATCTAACCGTTGATTACGGTGAACATCTACGACCCTTGTTTGTTTTTTTGAGACATTCATTCCAGCAATAAACCAATCTGAAAAATCACCAAATTCATTGCGCGCAATCGCAACTGGATTGCCGGTTTGGATGATTAATACCATATCAATGTAAATCAGGTGGTGCCAATCGGATGGCCTCTTCCAATGAAGTTTTACCCTCTTTGAGTAATTTTGCTATCGCTATACGCAAAGGCAACATGCCTTGTTTATAGGCAGCAGCTGTGACTTTTTCAGAAGGTATGTCATCTTTGATGAGTTTTCTGATGTCAGAATCAATCGGCATCATTTCAAACACCCCAGAGCGGCCATGATAACCTGTGTTCCTACACTCATCGCAACCATTGGCCTCGTACAATTCTTTGGGAGGGGAAACATCGAAAGGATGCACCATTGAGACCCACTTTTCTGCATCAACCTTGGCTGGTTTTTTACAATGAGGACAAAGCAAACGAATCAGCCTTTGCGCCAATACGCCTGCCAAAGTACTGCGCAATAAATAATCAGGAACGCCCAAGTCCAATAAACGATTGATACTTGATGGCGCATCATTGGTGTGCAGAGTCGATAACACCAAGTGACCAGTAAGTGAAGCCTGCACAGCCATGGTAGCAGTTTCCAAATCACGTATCTCACCAATCATGATGATGTCTGGATCCTGGCGCATCAAGGTCCTCACGCCATCAGCAAAATGTAGACCAATTTTTGGATTGACTTGCATCTGATTCAATATAGGATCAACCATTTCTATGGGATCTTCCACTGTTGAAACATTGACTTCTGGTGTCGCCAGTTTTTTTAAGGTTGAATACAATGTGGTGGTTTTACCAGAACCAGTTGGACCTGTTACTAAAATGATGCCATTGGGTCGACCAATCAACTGTTGCCAGATTTTGGCTTCGCGTTCATCAAAGCCCAAATCACGGTAATCGACCGCCACCGCATCAGGATCAAAAATACGCATCACACACTTTTCCCCAAATGTGGTGGGCATGGTTGATACCCTTAACTCAATTTCACGGTTTTCTTGTGAAATGGTTTTTATTCTTCCATCTTGTGGTCGTCTTTTTTCTGCCACGTCAATGCGGGAAAGAATTTTAATTCTACTGGTAACAGCGGCCATCACAGAGGGTGGCAAGTCATAGACCTTTAACAACTTACCGTCAATACGAAATCGAACCAAACCATTATCCCGCTTGGGCTCTAAATGAATGTCACTGGCACGTTGTTCAAAGGCATATTGTAATAACCAATCAACCAAACCAATCACATGTTGGTCATCCGCATTGATGTCTTTGTTTCCACCCAACTTAACCAACTGTTCTAAATTCAACAGTGGATCATTGATTTTATTACTGTGGTGTTTTTTGGCGCTTTGAACTTGTTTGTTGACCCCATAAAACTCAAACAATAAACGTTGGATGTCGATGGGGTTGGCATGTACCCTTTTAATCACTTGTTTATGTATTTTTTGAATGTCACTGACCCATGCCGTTTTGTTAGGGTCTGCCACAGCAATGATTATTTCTTTGGCATCTATATGCACTGGCAATATTTGATGCTGTCGAGCGTATGCTTGTGAAATAATTTGGGTCACTTGATTGACGTTAATTTTAGTGGGGTCTATTTTCAAATAATCTAAATGATGTGTTTTGGCTACCCATTGTGTTAAAAACTCCATGGTTATGGGCTTGCCTGTTTTTAGGTTTGATAGTTTATTATCAATGATGGCAATATAGGGATGAACAGAAGCCGATTGCACCCTTGATTTTTCTAATAAAGTGGCAAATTCTTTTTGAGAAATTATTTTTGCTGCCAACCATTGTTTAGCAATGGTTGCCATGAAGTTATTTTTAATTGAGCTGGCTGGAGTCATTAAATAATCGTTGCAGGTTTTGTTTAGTTAATATTGTAGCTGATGTACCTGCGATATAACAGTCTTTACCCAACACCATCAATACATGGCTACAGTAATTTTTTACCACTTCGATATCATGACATACCATCACTACAGCGTGTTCCTGACTGTATTGTTTAAATACTTGCATGATGTGATTTTTATACACCAAATCCAAATGATTTAAAGGCTCATCCAGCAATAAATAGTCAGCTTGTTGGGCCAAACAAGTCGCTATTTCCACCTTTCGCCTTTCGCCCCCAGATAATTGCAATATATTGCGATCTTTTAAATGATTTATTCTACACAAACTTAAGATATCTTCTGTGATTTGTTTGTCTTCTGTTTTTGAAGTAAGCCAGGGGAAACGTCCCATGGCGACCGCTTCAGAAACTTTAAATGCCAGACTGGGTTCCTGTTCCTGTAACAAATAACTGATTTTTCTGGCTCTGGTAACGGGGTCTAAAGTATGAACTGGGGTTTGGTCTATACATATACTGCCTTGGTATTGGTTGGACAGGCCAGACAACGCATCCAACAAGGTGGACTTACCAATACCATTTTGACCGATAATTCCCCAAAACTCACCCGATTTAAAGCCACATTCGATGTCCTCCATAATGACAACATTGTTTTGAATAAATCTGCCAGATTTTACTGTTAACATCACATCCGCCGATTGAGCCACAAAAATACAGGAACCCCAATCATGGCGGTAAATATGCCTACAGGTAATTGAATGGGACTCATCACCGTTCTCGCCAAAGTATCTGCCATCAGTAAGAAGCTGGCACCTACAATGACACACATAGGTATTAATTTTTTATGTTTGTAACCAACCATTAAGCGAACCAAATGAGGAATAATTAATCCCACAAAGCCAATGGTACCCGCCTGTGCAACTGCTAGCGAGGTTAACAATGCAGCGGTAACAAATACTTGTAAGTTAACCCTTTTGGTATCCACTCCAGATTTTCGAGCAAATAAATCACCACGGGCCAACAAATCAAGTGCACGGGCCTGTGTCATTAACAGCATCAACGCAATAAACATAAGCACGGGCATCAGTAAATTAGGCTGAGAAAATGACAGGTCACCCATCAACCAAAACATCATCGATTTTACTTGTTGACCGCTGGCAGTTGCCAATATAAAACTGATGAACGCTGCAAATCCAAATGCCAAAACAACTCCGTTCAGGGTTATTTTATTGGGTCTTAACTGGCCATAGTAACTGAGTTTAAGCAACAATAATGTCGCTAACAGACTGCCCATAAAGCCAAAACCAAACAAAGTCAGTTGCGAAACGCCAATGCCCGCAGTTATTACCAAGAGCTGCACCACAGCTGCACCACCTGAAACGCCCAAAAGGTATGGATCTGCCAATGGGTTTTTAACCAAATTTTGAATCAAGAGTCCAGCTAAAGATAAACAGGCCCCTACTAACATTGCATTGACAATTCGCGGCCATCGCAATTGCCAAATCACTGGATAAAATTCAGACTCAGGACGCCACAAAGAAGAAACTGGTGCGCTCACTGAACCCACCATCAATGAAAAAATCACCAAAAATAACAAAACCACAGACCAAAACCATTGTGACTTAATCGCCAACTTCAATGAATACACGGTCTTGAACTTATTAACGGTTAACAGTCATGGTTACCACATCTTTTTTCGCCACAGTAATGGTTGCATTACCATGCATATACCTTGAGGATATACTCAAATGGGTGTTGCTGATTGAAAGTAGTTTTCCAAATATCGGTCGACCTCTTTTGGTTTTCACTTTTATATTTTTACCAATTGCTTGGTTCCAATCATTGACAATGAATTCATTGGCTTCAACACCCATTTTATGAACCACTGTTTTGAGTAATTCATTAGGCTTTTGAGCTTCTTTTTCTATACGTGCGGCTTCTTTCTGTTTGGCTTCCATTTCAGCACGTAAAGTTTCCATATCAAGTTCTAAATAATCAATGTCAGCTAATTCAATCTTTTGGTACTCATTTTCACCCAGGGCTGCCTCAATATCAGCAGCAGTCAAAAATTCTTGTTGTGACATGCTGGCAAACTCATATAAGTATTTTGCAGTTGATAGTTTAAAAATGGCATTGACTTCAATATTCTCCGCCAATGACCTCTGGTATTGGTTATTTAAAAACTGAGGCATTTCTTTTCCTGCATAGACACGTAAGTACTTTTGAATTTCTTCAGCACTTTTTAAGCGGTATGCTGCATATGAACTGTTGTTTTCATTTGCACAAAAGTCATTTCTTTTCTTATTAAATCCTTGGTCTACATGATAGTAATAAAGGGTATCAATAATGGTGTCATTAAATGTGATTTTATCGACGTCGCTTGTTCGCGTTAGTGTACCTGACCAAGCAATGAACCAATTGTTAATGCTGTTAACATTTAAATTGAAATCTAAATGATACGCATCAACCAAAGCGTAATTAAGTTCCATATTAAAACTCGGCAAAGTTGGAAATATTTTTTTCCATTGAGCATCAGTGAAACTTGGCCCAGTACCTTGACCACACCCAAAGGCCCCCAAATATCCAACAGTCATAGGCCAATAAGCGTTTTGATTGGTGGCGCTCACCAAATCTTGGCCATTACTGGCAAACTTAGCTTCATTTAAATACAACGTCATGTTTTTTGGAATGTGGGTAATCAACTCTTGGGATCCAGAAAACAATAATTTTCTCATGTCTGAGTGAGCTTCTATTGATTGGATATTGATTGATTGACGGTATCCTCTGGGCGTAAATTCAACTCCCTTAATAGTTACCTTACCATTTAAAGAGGTTTCAATGCTTTGGTGAGACCATGTCCCCAAATGATTCAGATGCACCATCAAACCATCAACAAAAAACTTACTGTTGCTGTTAATACGCCAATATGGCAGTCCAATTAATGTAGCAATGATAAGTAATGTGATTATTTTTTTTTTGTTATTCATGTATTTCCTCTGTTACATCACTGGTTCAGCAAAACCTGCAAAAGCTGATATTATTATCGTTTGTATTTGTTTAGAAGACAAATTAACATTTGGAAAACTACCGATTACTTCATAATTTTTATAAAAATCAGGGTGATCTGGTGCCACTTCGGCATGACCTGGTTTCAATCTATAGCTGGTTGAATAACGAAACGGCCATATGTCAAAAATGGGCAGTTTTCTAGAAATGGTGGCAATTAACCCACTGATTCTACTAAAAAATGGAATTTGTTCTTTTGCAGCCACCAACCAACTGTTCTTATCAAGCATGTCTTGCTCAATGTTTTCAGTCAATCTGTCAGCAAATAACTTGCTTTCAATTACAAATCCCGACTCCGTATTTAAAACATCAGATCGCGGATCAAAATTATGAGAACCAATCATTGAAATGTAGCCATCAATTACAAATGACTTTGCATGCATTCCAAACCTGGTTTGATCATCAATGTAATCTGTTGCAAAAAGTGAATCTATCATTTCAGGCTTGTCTTTAAATTCATATATATGCATTTTTAACTTTCTTAAATAGTAACGTTTATACTTATATGAAATCGCATATACATAGTATGCATCCGTTGATGCCAGAGAATTGGTTGAAACTCTAAGTTTCAACTGAGGGTTTTTTTTACGAAGTTTCTTAAAAGTTTTACGTGCATGTTTACTGAAAACCAAATAGGGTGTTTGAATCAGAATTTCATGCTCAGCTTCAGCAAAATACCGATGAATCTTTTGCGTTAACTGTTCATTGGCTTCCCTGGCCTGACGGTTAAATGGCTTATCGTGAGTGTCACTGAAATATTCGACTTTATCAACTGCAATAATGTCATTAAAAAAGGTATCAACAACCTTTTGAGTATCCATTGATTGCTGAACCAATTGCTCAGCCTTTGCAGACAATGGCGCATCCCAATCTATCCTTGCACTTTCATCATTTAAAATACGTGAACTAACGTCTCGTAAATACGCCACTGGAACCACATATGGACTGTACCAAAAACTATTGAATGATTTGGTGATTTCATCAACCACCGGACCTATGGCCATCACGTCACGGTCTTTATAATTAAATGTCTCATCCCAATCGTAATATCGGCTTTGATAATTTCTACCACCAACAATGCCGTATTTATTATCAACAATAAATGTTTTGTTATGCATCCTTTTGTTCAAACGAGCAAGACAACATGCAATGGCACTTACAAATTCAAAAGCAGAAGTATGAGCATCTTCAAAGACAGGGTTATACAGCTTGAATTCTAAATTTTGATGCATGGTAGCCAAATCAGTCACCAACCATGAATTACCCATCGAAAACAATTGATCAATGATTACCCTTACTTTAACCCCTCTCTTGGCAGCAGCCAATAATTCTTTAATAACCAAATGACCCGCTTCATCATTGATCCAAATAAATGTTTGTATATCAATTGACTGTTGGGCCGACCTTATTAAATGTAACCTCGCTAATAAAGCCTGTTCACCATGATCCAATAGCATCATGTGATTTTGTTGGTGTTTAACCGATACATCGTAATATCCAGCAAAAGGCGAAGCCACCGCACACCGGTCAGTTCTTGATACTTCACAAGTCATGGTGGTGTCTTTTTTTATGTCGACGATTCCATCAACCTGCCGAATGGTTTCCTGAGATACCTGACACCCAGTCAACAAAAAGACAAAGCATAAACAAATATACCATTTAAATTTCATTGTTCGCCTATAGAATTAATTCTTACTTTTGTGATTATATTTGGGCTAGCCAAAGTACCAGCAAAACCCTTTATTTGCTTTAGTTTATAGAATGAGATCGGCAACCCATCCATGTTTTTGTTCAAATATGACCACAGGTTTCCAGCTTCTAATTTACACCATGCTTCTTTTTGAGTCCACAAGTCAAAGAAATATTCAGATTGACATGTGGCAGACAAGGTCAGCAAAGCCGCGAATTCTTTTTTATTAAAATATCGATGCGCTAATTTAAGGACCTGTCTTTTGTAATCAATATATTCCAAATCAACACTAACTTCTTGAGATTTTGAGATGACATATGCATACACTTGTCGACAATTACTGTGGGAAAAGTACACAGGTTCATCAACATAGGGCTTACCATTAATTGTCTTTTTAATGTCGATTGTTTTTGAAGTATTCAACGCCTGTTGTAATAACTGTTGTAAAATGCCATCTGAGTAAGGCTTGGCCTTTTTTTTATCTGTATATGGGTTGTGATTCAACCAAATATTTATTTCTTTTTCCATTGAATAATGTCTGAAACCATTTTACAAATCAATCATGCATTGCAACATAAAATTGCTGATAAAATCAAACAAAACGGAAAGATAAGTTTTGCGGAGTTCATGAAAATGGCTTTGTATTCTCCCGGTCTTGGGTATTACAGTGCAGGTTTAAATAAAATTGGAGCTGAAGGTGATTTTGTAACATCACCAGAATTGGGTGCATTATTTGCACAATGTCATGCAAATGTATTTGCTGGTGTATTGAAGCAGTTAAATGATGCTGTTTTTTTAGAGCTTGGTGCCGGAACCGGTCAATTTTGTGTGGATTTTTTATTGGCATTGGAATCCATGGATTCTCTACCCGAACATTATTACATCATTGAAGTCAGTGCTGATTTCAAGCAAGTTCAACAACAAAAAATACAAACGTTACCCCCATACATACAACAAAAAATCAAATGGTTAGACCAACCACCAAAACAACCATTTGAAGGTATTATATTTGCCAATGAGGTTTTAGACGCATTACCTGTAGAAGTATTCCAATTCAAACAAAACCAATATCAACAGCTGATGCTGACGCTCAAAAACAATCAACTGACAGAACAATGGCAACGTTTTAATCAACCACTAAACGCACAATTACAACAACTCAACCTCTCACTCAGTGAAGGGTACCGGTCTGAGTTCATACCCAATCTTGATGCTTGGATACAATCTGTCACGGGGCACCTAAGCAAAGGATTGGCCGTTTTTGTTGACTACGGCTATGGCAGACCCACATATTACCATCCACAACGCGTTGATGGCACGCTGGTATGTCAACGCAGACACCAAGCCAACTTTAACCCCTATAACGACATTGGACTACAAGACATTACTGCCTTTGTTGACTTCACGGCAGTTGCTGAAGCCTTTGAAAAAACAGGGTTCAAGCTCATTGGTTACACCACACAAGGTGATTTTCTAGTCGATGCTGGCATCAGCCAACACTTAGACCCTGACGGTGACTACCAGAACTATTATCAGCTCGCTAGCGAAATGAAACATTTGGTTTTACCACAAGAAATGGGGGAGAAGTTTAAAACAATTGCCGCAAGTAAAAACCTAGACATATCACTCAATGGGTTCAATAACAATCGGTGGAATGAATTATGAATGGTATATTAAACACAATTATTGACATTTATTGTTTGTTAAAGAACCCGCTGTATCTTGTAATTTGTTATGATACCCACCATTATCACAACAATTAATTCAGACTCAATCCAGTGTTAGATTCTACCAACCAATCATGTACCTTACCTGATATTGCTTCAGAAGAAAAAGCCAAAATTGGCGGACAATTACAATGGGTAGGAATGAGCGACATTGAAATGCCATTAAATTTAGCAGCAGATGTTGAAACACCTGCTTCTGTGGCCCGAGTTCGAGCTGAAGTCTCTTTAGACGACGAAGTCAGTAAAGGCATTCACATGTCAAGGCTGTATTTGGCGTGTGACCAAGTTTTTAGCCACGAGAAAATCGATTACTCAGTACTTGATGAGTTGACCTCCTCATTCTTAGACTCTCACCAAAAACTCAGTCAAAATGCCTTAATTGAAGTAGAGTCAGAAGCTTTATTACGTCGAAATGCGCTGGTAAGCAAGCATTCTGGTTGGCGCTCATATCCAATTAAATTATCAGTGGTTCAATGCAGTAAATCTGGTTTAAGTAAATACCTCAGTTTTCAGGTTACATACTCAAGTACCTGTCCTTGCTCAGCAGCCTTGGCCAGACAATTAATTCAAGAAAATTTTAAAAATAAATTCAATGAAAAGAATTTAAACTACCAAAACGTCCTGGCTTGGTTGGGATCTGAACAAGGCATAAATGCAACCCCTCACAGCCAAAGAAGTTCAGCTGTGATTAAAATCAAATTACAAGAAAATCAAATTCATGTGCCTTTAGAACAAATGATTAATCTGATTGAAAATAGCCTACAAACGGCAGTGCAAGCCGCTGTTAAAAGAGCTGATGAACAGGCATTTGCACTAAGAAATGGACAAAACTTGATGTTTTGTGAGGATGCCGCAAGAAGAATCAAACAAACACTCAGCAAATCACCGTTGGTTAAGCAGTTTCATCTCCGTGTCACACACCACGAATCATTACACCCACATGATGCAACAGCTGAAGCGTACAGCGAATAACACCTACTGTTTAATTGATACTGTAAACATATAAACAATCAACTATTAATTTATGCACAAGTTGAATGTCACTTGTCATAAAACAAGAATTTATTCATATCAGTTAACACCGCCTGTTATAATAAAATCGTATGTTATTGATATTAAACGATATTATTTATTTGGTTAAGTTTTAACCATAATGTCTGTGATGACCATAACAGGAACAAGCCACCACCATAATTACGCTTTATACACAAAGTTATCCACAGCTTTTGTGGATAACTAAAATCCAATTTAACCGCACAACCTGGCCCAACAAACTAACAAAATAATCACGACCTAACTAAAAATAACAAATGCTTAATCAATTTTATCTGATGATGTTATGATTCACGACATGCAAAAACCGGCTTCATCCAAAGTGGTTCAAGTGGCATTAAAAATCCCCTTTGCACCCTTTTTAGATTACATTTTACCTGATGACATTGAACATCCAATCATAGGTGCTCGCGTTGTTGTACCCTTGGGGAAAAATAAAAAACAAGTCGGTCTTGTTTTGTCTTTCAGCGACAGCAGCCAACACGCCAACCTTAAAGCCATCGAACAAATTCTAGACCACCAACCATTGTTAAGTTCATGCCACTTAAAATTGTTAACCCAAGCCGCGAAATATTATCAAGTTCCTTTGGGTGAAATGATTTTTACCGCTTTACCTAGCTGGTACAAGAACATCTCTAATAAACCAATCCCCATACAAAAGTGGTGGCAAGCAATTGAAGGTTCAGACAAAGCCAAATCTGATCTTTGTAACGCCCCGAAGCAACAACAAGTATATGAATACTTAAAACTTCACGGCCCATTAAAATCCAGCCAACTCAACCACATTTCAAAATCTGCTTCTCAAATTTGTCAACAATTGGCTCTTAAAGGATTGGCCTCATCATCTGAGCTTTGTTTACTTGAAAACAGTTCTGCAGTAGACCCTAAATTTACCCTCACAACTGATCAAAGCCACGCCTTAAAACAACTCAAAAACCAAACAAACCATCTTTTTGGTGTGAGTTTATTAGATGGCATAACCGGTTCCGGTAAAACCGAAGTATACATACAATTCATCAATCACTTGCTGGAACAACAAAAACAAGTGTTGGTATTGGTGCCTGAAATCGGCCTAACGCCACAGCTGTTCCAAGAAATCAACCAAAGAATCAATGCACAAATGGCCGTATTACACTCTGGATTATCCGATGGAGCCAGGGCACGTGTTTGGTATCACGCCCGTTCTGGCAAAGTGGATGTGGTCGTTGCCACCCGTTCAGGTATCTTTACACCTTTTAAAAACCTGGGCGCTATTCTCATTGATGAAGAACATGACTTGAGTTACAAACAACAAGATGGCATCAGGTACTCAGCCCGAGATTTAGCGGTTTTACGAGGACAAATCGAATCCATTCCTGTGGTATTAGGCTCTGCAACACCGAGCTTCGAAACACTGAACAATGCCATGCTTGGTAAGTACAACTGGCTTAAATTACGCAGCCGAACCAACAACAGCCCCATGCCCAGTATTGCCTTGCAAAACACCCAAAACAACCCTGCTAAACAAGGTTTATCACATAAAACCAAAACTGCCATTCAAAATCATATTGAAGAAGGCAATCAAGTACTGGTGTTTTTAAATCGCCGTGGCTGGTCTCCAAAATTGATATGTCATGAATGTAATTGGGTAGCCATGTGTGATGACTGTGATGCCTACCTCACCTTCCATAAACACCTGGGATTACTGAAATGTCACCACTGCGACCGACACTATTCATTACCTGAATTTTGTCCACAATGCGGTTCACAACACGTAGAGACATTAGGCGTAGGTACAGAAAAAATCGCCGCAGGTTTGTCTGAAACATTTAACCAAGATCAAGTGGTACGTTTTGATCGTGATGCTGTTAAAACACCTGCACAATGGCAAAACAATCTAGATATAGTCAGATCAGGTAAACCCTGTATCATTGTTGGCACACAAATGCTATCAAAGGGTCATGACTTTCCGCTGTTATCACTTGTGGTGGTGGTCAATGTAGACAACAGTTTTTTTTCATCCGACTTCAGGGCCACAGAATATCTGGCTCAACTGTTGACTCAAGTATCAGGAAGAGCTGGGCGCGCAAAAACAAAAGGTGAAGTCATCATCCAAACCCAGTTCCCTGAACATGAGTTTTTTCAATCCTTGTTTCAACATGGCTATGAATCCTTTGCCAAACAGCAATTGGCAGAAAGAAAACAAATGTTATTTCCACCCTATGCTCATATGGCCATCATTCGTGCTCAACATAAAAATGAACACCTGCTCGATCAGTTTTTACATAAGATGAGTCTAGATTGTGAGCAAAGTGAGTGGGTCAGTGTCATGGGACCATTGCCAGCACCTATTCCCAAAAGACAAAGTTTATTTCGTATGCAACTGATATTGAGTGCCAATGAAAGAAAACACCTTCACCAATTAATTCACCAATTGAAAAAACAACACAGCAACACAACTCCTAACATCGCATGGTTTGTTGATATTGACCCCGTAGGGTTTGACTGAATGCCACAAAAAAACCCCAATCAAGGGGTTTTTTTTCAAAATTAATGTTTGTGAAGCTCAGTTATTTAACTTCAATCAATTCAACATCAAAAATCAAAGTACTGTTTGGTCCTATGGGACTACCAGGACGGGCGTCTGATCCATAAGCCAATTCAGGTGGGATATAAAATCTGTATTTTGAGCCCGCTGGCATCAATTGTAAACCTTCAGTCCAACCTTTAATGACTTGATTTAAAGCGAATGTCGCTGGTTGGCCTCTATCCACTGAACTGTCAAATTTAGTGCCATCAATCAAGGTACCAGTGTAATGTACAACAACCGTTGCCGTTTCAGAAGCGGGTTTTTCACCATCTCCTTGCTGAATCACCTCATACAACAACCCTGACTCAGTGCTGTTTACACCTTCAGTTGCTGCTTTTTCTTTCATGAAAGCAGTGCCTTTCTCAGCATTTTCAACTTTTTGCACTTCCAACTCAGCCATCATCTTTTCTCTTTTGGCTTGTTGAACTTGTTGTTGTTTCTGTTGAATAATACCGCGAATTTTAGTTAATTCTTCGGCGCTTAAACGTAAATCACGACCCGCCAAACCATCTTCTAAACCAGTCAAAAATGATTCTTTATCAAACTCAAGTTCAGAATCATTTAAATACTTACCGACATCTGTACCAATCTTATAGTTAATTTGTCCGTTTTCAGAATCCATTTCTGCCCAAGCGGCAGCACTCAATAAAGTCCCAGCAACACCAAGGACTGTGGCTAATTTTCTCATTCAGTTTCTCCAGTATATTAGCTTGTCAAATAAAAGACTGACCTGCTTTGACCAATCAAAGTAGGCAATTATAACAAAAATATGAAACCAATATTCATTAACTGAGTCTCAGTTTAAAATGGTGAGACTTGTATTGATGACGATTGACATATATTATTAATTCAAAGCATCAGGCAATATGAAATACACAAAGTTCAACTTAAGCCATAATTAAGATAAAAAACAGGAACATACAGAACATGAATTACCCAAAATACATCATACTAACTTGGATTTTTGCCAGCACATTGGTTTTAGCCAAGACTGAATTCAATCCAGTACAGGCCAGTCCTAAGCACACAACTGAGAGTAAACTCATTGTTGAGTTGGTTGAACGCTTGCATTATAAGGAATCAACTTTAGATGACGCTTTTTCACAAGAAATACTCAATAAATTCATTTCAACTCTGGATCCCAACAAAATGTATTTTCTGGGCGAAGACATCGTTTCATTTGATCGTTGGAAAGAAGAACTTGATGATGACATCAAAAAAGGGGAGTTAAAACCAGCTTTTGAAATATTCAATTTATTTAAAAAACGAGTAGCCGCTCAAAAAGAGTTTGCGCTGAAGCAATTAGAAAAAGAACTTAAATTTGATACCGATGAGAGTTATCAATGGAACCGCGAAAAATCACCTTGGGCGATTGATCAAAATGAACTGAATGAAGTTTGGGTCAGAAAAGTTAAAAATGATTATTTAAATCTTAAATTACTTAATAAAGAACCTGAAAAAATCAAAGAAACATTAACTAAGAGATACAAGCTTTTAGCCAAACGAATTCAAGACATGAAGAGTGATGATGTGTTTCAATATTTTATCAACTCATACCTGACATTGGTTGAACCTCACACAGGCTATATGGAACCACTGACCTCTGAAAACTTCGAAATAAACATGAAGCTATCTTTAGAAGGTATCGGCGCAGTACTTGGTAATGATGGTGAATACACATCAATTCAAACCATCGTAAAAGGAGGTCCTGCAGATCTCGAAGGCAGTCTAAAAAGTGGAGACAAGGTGCTTGCTGTGGGCCAAGACAGCCAAGGTAGCTTTGAAGATGTGGTTGGCTGGGGCATCGAAGATGTGGTGCAGCTGATACGCGGTGAGAAAGGCTCCACTGTTAGACTACAAGTCATCGGAGAAGATGACAGCCCTGATACCATGCCAAAAACAGTCAGCATCATCAGAGACAAGGTTAAACTTGAACAACAAGCAGCACAACATCAAATATTTGAAGTTAAAAATGGGCAACAAACTCAAAAGATTGGTGTCATTGAATTACCCACTTTTTATATGGATTTTGCCGCCTACTCATCTGGAGACAGTGACTTCAGGAGCACCACCAAAGATGTAAAAAAAATCCTCAAGAAGTTTAAAGAAGAACATGTTCAAGGTATTGTTGTTGACTTAAGAAACAACGGTGGTGGCTCACTGTATGAGGCCGTACAACTGTCAGGTTTGTTTATCAACAAAGGACCCGTGGTACAAACCAAATTTTCACAAGGAAAAATAGACGTAAGGAAAGACGTCAACCCAACCATATCATGGGATGGCCCCATGGTAGTTATGGTTAATAAGTTATCTGCATCTGCATCTGAAATTTTCGCAGCGGCCATGCAAGATTATGGAAGAGCTGTGATTGTTGGTAGCCAAACCTATGGTAAAGGCACGGTACAAAATGTCATGCCATTAAATGAATACGTTAATGACCACGAACTAAATCTGGGACAACTAAAATTAACCATGGGTCAGTTTTTCCGCATCAACGGTGGCAGCACCCAAAACAGGGGGGTGATTCCTGACATTGAATTTCCTGCCTCTCCGGGTCTTGAAAATTATGGAGAATCCTCTTATGAAAATGCCTTACCATGGAACAGCATCGCAAGTAGTAATTACACAATCTTCGATGACTTATCTGACGAAATTTCATACTTAAGAAAACAATCCCAACAACGTTCTGAAATTAATTTTGAGTTCGGCTTTTTAAAAACCGAAATTGAACTGTATGAGAAAGAAAAAGACAACCTGACTGTTTCTTTGTCTGCAAGCGAGAGAGAGAAAAAAGTACAAGAACGTAAACAACGAAAAAAAGAACGCAAAGAAAAACGAGCTGCAATGATTGCATCACACCAACCCAATCCACTATTAAGTGAAGTGTCTTTGGTTTTTGACTCTAAAGAAACACTTAAGTCTGAAGACACCATTAAGGCAGAACAAAAAGATGAGGAAGAGTCTGAGGAGGACGAAGAAGATGAAGAGTATGTAGACTTTCGCCTCCATGAAACGGCCAGAATACTGGCTGACTTGATTTCATTAAAAATGAAAAACCTGATAGCAGAAGCCGCTAACAAAAAGTAAACACCGTCCCTATTAAAAAGCCTGGTTTATAGCCAGGCTTTTTAATTCTTTAAACTCATTAACAACCACCTTTGTATTAACGACTGAGGTTGATTGAATGTTCTTGTACCACAATGTTATCTTCAATTCTGATACCTCCAAAAGGCACTAATTGCTCCACTTTATGCCAATTAACATCCTTATTTTTACCGAGCTCTTTCAATAACATGGGAATAAAATAAACCCCAGGCTCAATGGTAATTACAGCATGGTTACGCAAAACATCTGTCAACCTTAAAAAAGGATACGCCTCTGGTGGCGCCTTGACAGTGCCATTGATATCAATAACATGTCCTGAAACATCGTGTACTTGTAGACCCAAATAATGACCCAAACCATGAGGGAAAAATGTTTGGCTCAATCCGGAACTGACTGCAGTTTCTGCGGAACAATTAAACACATTAAATTCACACAAAACCTCTGAAATTAACAGATGAGCCATCTTATGCAGTTCAATATAATCTTGACCAACAACAGCCTTGTCACATAGCAATTGTTGTTTTTCATCCATCATTTGAATCATTTCTGCAAACATACCATCCTGGTAAGCATAGGTTCTGGTTATATCAGCAGCATAGCCCTTATAATTAGCACCCGCATCAATTAAAAACGATTTCAAATCGGTTTGTTTGATGCGCTCGCGACTTTGGTATTGATAATGAAGCACTGATGGGTTTTCATTCAATGCAACGATGTTACCGTATGGCATTTGATATTCATTGTGTTGACATGCATTGAGATACGCCATGTGAATTTCAAACTCTGACATGCCCGCATAAAAAGCATTTTTAGCTGCATGATGACCTTTAAGTGCTAATTTATTGGCTTCACCAATGCAGTGTATCTCATATTCGGTTTTTTGCACTCGACTGAAGTGTAAATAATTGATCAATGCTTGTGGGTTAGTCTGATCTTCACTCAACGGTTGTAACTCTCTTGAGCCAATCCATGCATGGTTCTTGTGTTCGTTAAAATTCGGCAGTTCGCTGAAATGCCCCATCACGACAACATCAAAATTCTCAGCCCATTTATCCTGACTGTTGTCGACAACCTTATGCCAAAAATCTGCGGGTTGATACAAATATACCTTTGGTTTTTTTCCAGGCACAAAATGCAATACACTACTGGTAACATGAGGAACAGGAATCCACCATTTAAAATGAGGATTGATGCTGTGCGGTGGCGCCATGTCATCTAAAAAATTGTTTTCTGGGTGTCCTGAATAAATCCATATGCCATCGTAACCTGTTGCTGCAAGTGCATCTGTGGTTATTTGGGTGAGGTGTTCAATGTGTTGCTTAAATAATTTCATTGGGTTCTCTGTTTAACTGATGTTAAAGAAAATTTGACTGTTTCTTGTGGTTTGATCAACTAACTGTTGATAACTTATATTCATTTGATTAGCTATAAATGCTGCGATGTGGGGTAAATATTTAGGTTCGTTGCGCCTTGATTTCGGTTTAGGTTTCAAGTTTCTGGGCATTAAATACGGTGAATCGGTTTCTATCATTAGTCGATCGGATGGTATGTTTTGCACAAGATCCAGTAAATGCTGTCCTCGCCGTTCATCACAAATCCACCCTGTGATACCAATATAACAATCCAAATCCAAATAATCAAACAATGCCCGTTCATTATCAGTAAAGCAGTGGACTACCACATTGGATAACTGATCTCTGTATTCTTTGATAATTGGAAAAAAATCTTTGTGCGCATCACGTTGGTGAAGAAACAATGGCATGTGATTGTCAATTGCCAGTTGGATGTGTTGTTCAAATGAAAACACTTGAGCAGCTCGGGGGGAAAAATCTCTAAAATAATCCAAACCTGTTTCCCCAACAGCCACGACCTTATCATCAGTTAACAGTTGTTCAAGTTCAACCAAACTTTCAGCGTTAAACTCAAGCGCATGATGTGGATGAATGCCCGCTGTGGCATAACAACAGTCACTGTATTTTTCAGCCAAATCTTTGGCCTTTTTAGAGCAGGCAACATCAGAGCCAGTTATGATGAATGTATGCACTCCAACCAATTTTGCCGATTCAATGACCTCATCCCGGTCTTTATCAAAACTGTCATGCGTTAGGTTAGCACCAATATCTATCATCTTTAGTTCTCAGTTTAATTGTTATTCATTTCAAATTCAGTCAAGATACGTAATATAACAATCAATACTCAAATCGCGGAGATTTTTATGAAAAAATTATTAACCACTTGTGCTTTATTGCTTACCAGCATTACCAGCTGGTCTTTTACGCCTGAGTCTGGACTGTATTGGAACAGCGATGAATCAGGTTCTGGTTACAATTTCGAAATTCAAGACAACTTCTTTTTTGGGGTGTTCTACGTGTACGATGATTTGGGATATCCATACTGGTATACCACATCTGGATTTTTAGATGGAAACTCGTATTTTGAAGGCGACCTTTATATCAGTGAAGATGGCCCTTGTCTGTTATGTGGCTGGCAACAAAACCACTCATATGAAAGCGGTTTAGGAAAAATCAAAATCAACTTCCTGACCGAAACAACCGCCACCATGAGCTTGTTAGGAAACACGTTGTATATTGAACGTTTTAATTTCTATTTGGGTGATGAACTTCAAAAAATGAGGGGAGAGTGGCAAGTAATTTATGATGTTTCTGATTTCACTGATGGCTTTCCGTATTTTGCAGATGTGCTGATTTTTGAACAAACCGAAACATATGATGGTAATTATTTAGCCACCGGTTGTCGCTCTGAAAGTACCAACTACAACCGCTGCACCAACTATGCACTAAACAACAATGAACTGGCCGCAGTTTATGACACCGATAATGACGAATTAATAGCCGTACTCAGGGACGATGCCAATTATTATTTGGCTTATTACCTAAAAACAGGCACCAATCAGTTCGATGGTGAAGCTTTTTCATACCGTGTTGGCAGTAGCCCAAACCTTTCACAACCTGGATTTTCTGTCCGAGGATTCCGTACGGCCAGTAAACATTTCGTTGATACGGGCACCGGCCCCTCTAAAAACGACTCAACAACCACAAACCATACTAAAACTGGATTAAACCAAATGTTAACTCGTGAAAAGTCAGACAAAACAACATACGCTCAAATGACCAAAACGCAACAAGACAGGTTTTTGCGAACCATTGAAAAACTTGAGAAACAGCTGAAGTAATATCTGTTTAAACCTTATATTTCACCGATTGAAGTACGTCAACTCAATCGGTGAAATTAATTTTTTCTACAAATTGACATTTGTCAATTATTCCTTCCACCTCTCAATGTTAGACTTTAGTCTCAAAAAATAAGGTATTTAACATGAGAAAAAGTGACCCAATAAAACACACCTTAAACCATCATGAACTGATTGATGTTATCACCAGTGCCGAATTATTTAGACACCTAAGGGAACAGTACTGATGAAAGCATTAATGGACCCTAAACTTTTGGCACAATTAAAAAACCATTTGTTACAAGAACAACAACGCCTTTCTGCCTTGTTATCAAAAACCAAGTTGCACTTACACAGAAGTGAACCCATCAGTGCAGATTTTGCAGAACAAGCCATTGAAACTGAAAATGATCAGGTAGTGGAAACATTAGATCAAGAAGCTCAAATTGAATTATCGCAGATTAACAAAGCCTTAATTCGAATTGAACAAGGTACTTTTGGAGAATGTGTCGTTTGTGGAAAAAGCATCAATACTGAAAGACTTAAAGCATTACCACACACACCTTTTTGCTTTGATTGCGCCAGTGCCAAATAAGGGCATTAGCCCGAACAAAAATTATTCTAAATCTTCAATACCTTCATCTAAATGCCAGTCTTTAAGTATGGGGCGATCAATGTCTTTGGTGTTATAAGCCAAAAATACCCCGGTTAGAAATCCAAACATATGCGACTCCCAAGATATACCTGATTTACCAGGAAATATGCCCCAAATTAAATACCCATACATAAAAGCAATTGCCATTGAAATACCTATTGATTGAATGTCTTTTTTTAAAAACCCACTGACAAACAAATAAGTCAATATCGCATAAAACAAGCCACTTGAACCAATATGGTTGACTTCTCTGGCAAACAACCAAACCAACGCGCCTGTTAAGACCGTGCCCCAGAACATGATTTTGGGTGCAACCTTAGGGTAGTTGCCAAACAATGCAACCGTGGCTAAAAACATCGGTAAACTGTTGTCTATCAAATGTGACCAACCACTGTGGATGAAGGGCATTGTTACTAAACCCAGCAATCCTTCAATGGTTCGTGGTTTGGTTCCAAATTGCGTCAATGGAAAAACCTGTGCCAATAAAAAACACAGCCACAAAGCCGACAAAAACATCAACCCAATCCGAAATGCCCGCGGCCACTGCTGCCGCCTTTGCTTGGCATATTCAGGATCAAGGTGAGGAATTTTCATGGCATTCAATCATTTCAAAACACTATCATGGGGGTATATGTGGAAATATAAACTAAAAATTTAATACCCTTTTGGACTGCCGGCACATTTCACACAAAATACAATGTTCGGATCACTAATTGGCGGCGAACCGGCGACAGTCGCGGTAATTCAGCACAAATTGATTTTAGCCAAATATTTTCCCACAAAAGCGTCTTATGCTTTGCTCGAGGTTTTGGTTTGATCTGAACACAATCCGGATAAATTATCACCTTCAGGCTCATCATCCTTGATATACCAAATCAGATGTTGAAAGCTTCATTCATTGCTTAATTTTAAAGTTAAATTATTCACTGCTTGGTTTTTGTCCATCGGGAATTTCAGTACTTCCTATCATATAACCCCCTCCATAGGATTGAGCCCCAACGTAACATTTTCTATCATTCCCACATTGATTTTCCCAAATTCGAATTGGCATACCTAATTCTTCAAAATCTCCAACTAATGCTAAGTCACTGGCAACAAAAGCACCTGAAAAATGTGGTGCCCCGAACTCTCGATTCAAATAATCGACTAACTCATCCTTAATATCATCAGGCAAACCTTTCAAATTAAAAGTTGGGTTTGGTATATTCTCTGTCCAATTGGGCTCATTACCCATAACAGTCAAAACCTCATTATTATGTTCATTATCACAAGCTGTGGTGATAATTATTACTATCAATAAAACTACAAATTAATATACCTATCATGCTTTGAAGACTTGCTTCTCAATAAAACTTACCCTCACCCTCAGGTCTGGTTTTAAACCTTTTATGAACCCAGAGGTATTGTTCGGGGGCGGCTTTAACCATGGTTTCGATGCCTTGGTTGATGCGGTCGGTGTCGTTTTGCAAATCTTTGGAAGGGAAATCTTTGAGCGGTTCAGACAGGCTAAGTTGATAATAGGGGGCTTGGTCGATGCGTTTAACGGCATAGAAAATCACTCTACAGCCACTGATTTTAGCCAATTGATGGGTGGCGGTGATGGTCGAAGCAGGTACCCCAAAAAAATGGGAAAAAACCGATTGCCCACGACGGTAATCCTGATCAGGTGCATACCAAACCACACCCCCTTTTTTTAAATATCTGACGATGCCTTTGAGCTCATCTCGAGAGAACATCTTTTGGGCATATCGCAGTCTAGACCTTTTGACGATGTATTCCTGTACTGCGTTTTTATGGGGGCGGTAAACACCAGCTATGGGGAACTGTTCACAAATCGCTCGACCACCAACGTCAAGAGCTGTAAAGTGACCCGAAACCAATAAAACGCCTTGTCCTTGATTCAGACAGTTTTGTAAATGATGCTGACCCTCGATTTTCAGATCTTTGAAAATATTGGGCGATTGGTTAAGAAAAGTACGAAGTGTTTGGCTGACCATCATGCCAGTTTCTCGATAGTTTTTAACCAACAGTTGCTCGACTTGTTGTTCACTTAAATCAGGGAAACAAACGCTTAAGTTCTTTTTGACCACCTGACGCCGTGACTTCAGAACCACTTTGAATAACACACCCAAAACGCGCCCAAACCACATCAAAACAGCAAAGGGTAAATGCGCTAACAACCACAACAAACCATATACAATCCAGGCTGGCAAATGAGACCAAAAAGCCGGCTTGGATTGTTTTATCTGACTCATTTATTTAACAGTAAACTTAACTTGATGCTCTGCCTCACCAGCTTTGATTTGAAACACATATTCACCAGGCTCAATATAACTTGGATGTCCCAACCGTTTTGATTCAGCATAAGGTGATTCAGCTTTATTTAGAGGCTCAACCGCAGCCTCAGGACTGCTTTCTATCAATTTGTCTCGTGCTTCATCATTTTGTTTTTGTTCAGCCAACACTGCCAAATTTTCATCAACCAAATAATCCCATTGCCACTGGTTGATTCCGTTCGACATTTGAATTGTTTTCACCAAAAAATCTGAACCAGCTTCATTACTGATTTTTATTTCTGCATCACCCGCTTGTTTAGACCAAAAATACACAGGTAAAATATCTTGTTGGCTGTCAGTATAATCCCATCTAAAAGGTATGCTGTCCCAACTTCTTTTTTCTTTTATTTCATCCATAGGATAAACATGAATATCTGAATTTTTAATTTCATCAGTCAACATTTGTAAAGGTTTTACATCAGCTACAAACACACTGCGGCCATGTGTTCCTACCACCAATTCATTTTCTCTTGGATGCACAATTAAATCATGTACAGGAACTGTTGGCATTTGAACACCCAGCATCTGCCATTCATTACCTTGGTCGGTGGAAACATAAATGCCTTTGTCTGTTCCAACATACACTATGTTTTCGTTTTTTGGATCTTCTTTCACCACATTAATGGTTTCGTTGGGCAAGCCTTTACTCATTCTTTTCCAGCTTTTGCCCAAATTCTCAGTTTTATATAGATACGGTTCAATGTCATCATTACGGTAATTGTTTAGTGCTATCCAAGCTCTTTTTTCCTGATGGGGAGATGCCATAACTCGACTGACCCATTTGCCTTTAGGAAGCTTTTTACTCACTTTATTCCAACGGTTTCCACCATCATCTGTTACCCATACCAGACCATCATCTGTACCCACCCAAAGCAAACCAAACTTTAAAGGTGACTCAGAAACACTGGTTGCAGTTGCAAATGGAACATCACCACGTTTCTCTGACTCCGTCAAATCACCACTGATTTCAGTCCAATCATCACCTTTATTCATGCTGCGATACAGCTTATGACCTGCAAAATACAAGATGTCTTTATTATGTGTTGAAATCATCACAGGTGTATTCCAGTTTTTTCGTAAAGACTCCTCACCGACATAGGTAGGCGGGGTGATTTTTTTAGGTGCTGCAGAACTGAGACGAAATGAATTTCCAAACTGAAAACCAACATAGGTGAGTTTATCGTCATCATCAACATTCACATGCATTCCATCACCACCAAAAATCTGTTTCCAATCATTACCTTTGTATTGATTGTCATGCCAAATATTTTGACTTGATCCTTTTAAGGTACCATTGTCCTGTAAGCCACCATAAATGTTATATGGTTTTTCCATATCTACAGCAATGGTGTAAAACTGCCCAACAGGCTGTGCATCTATTTTCTGCCAAGTTTTACCGCCATCATAACTTTCATCTACACCGCCATCATTACCTATCATTATGTGGTTGCTGTGATTGGGGTTAATCCATATGGCTTGTATGTCTGCATGTACACTTGAATCCCAAGCTGATGCCCAAGTTTTACCACCATCGGTTGATTTAATAAATGGAACTCCTGTGGCATAAACTGTATTCACATCTTGTGGGTCCACTTTAACTTGACCAAAATAGTAACCATAAGAAAAAACCACATTTTGTAAATCTTCTTCGTGGGTACGATAAAAGCTTTCACCGCCATCATCAGAGCGATAAATCTCTAGAGATTTGATATCTACATTGAATAAATTGTCATTACCATCAGCCAGTTTAGCCACCAAGTCCTGTGGTGTGATTTCATCCTTTTTCACTTGTTCAATCACTTTTTCTGCAGTCAATTCTGGCGGAAAATTATTGCCTCGCAAAAAACGTTCAACAGCTTTTTTATCCTGTATCAAAAATGTTGGCTTATCCATTTCTTTCAAACGCTTTGCTGTCACTGCCTGGTCACCCATGTCCCATTGTGATTCTGGCAGTGGTGTTTGATTATCAACCGAAACATACAGGGTATTGGCTTGGCTCATAGAAGTGGACAAACCCATACGACCCGTGTATTTACCTTGGGGCAAACCATTGCTTAATTTTTGCCAACTGTCGCCATTGTCACTGCTTTTATAAATTGCACTACCAACACCACCCTCAACAAAATTCCAAGACGACCTTGAACGGTCCCATGAGGCAGCATACAACGTACCGTTCGGTGACCTTGCCACATCGATAAACCCAGTCCAATCACTTCCTTTTATAAGGGTTTCCCAAGTTTTACCACCATCACTGGTGCGGTACAGTCCTCGGTCACCACCTTTAGAATACAACTTACCCAATGCCGCAACATAAACACGATCAGAATTTTCTGGATCAACTAAAATTCGTCCTATCCGATCGGTATCACCCAAGCCCATATGAGTCCAAGTTTCTCCTGCATCAATGGATTTAAAAACACCCATTCCACCATAAGATGAACGCGAGGAATTGTTTTCACCTGTACCTAGCCACAACACATTAGAATCATTAGGGTCTATAGCCAAAGAACCCACAATTTGACTCGACAAATGGTCGGTCATTGGGCGAAATGTGGCACCATTATTTTCACTCTTCCAGACACCACCTGAGGCATATCCAACATAAATCACATGCGGCTGATTTACTGGCCTGATAACATCAACTGCTCGACCACCTTGAAATACTGGTCCAACATTACGCCATGTAATGCCTTTGTATGGTGTATTCGATTTTAGATTTTGATGTTGTTCCCAAGCCTGTTTTTGGTTTTTATGGCTTGAAGGGACAGTTGCCAACCCCCATGTCGAGCTAAGTAGCATCAGTAATAAAACCTGGATTTTAAGATGTGTCATAGTTTGTTTTCCAATTCAATCAGCCTATAATTATCTGCTTTTGAAATTCAAACGCAAGTACATCTGCTTAAAGCGTTACAATTCGTTACTTTTGTAACATGCTCCATAACCAATTTATTTTTACAATGACTGTATTATGACTACTCACACCCCCACATCAACCATGAAAAATATTTTTTCTTTTTTTATTAAGCCTTTTATCTTGATTGCCAACTTTACTCGCCACTTATTGTTGTTATTGGTATTCTTATTTTTATTGTGGTTGGTTTTTGGTGGTTCGCATGTTCAGCTATCGAATAAAACCGCTTTGGTTCTTGCGCCCAAGGGCTTTATTGTCGACCAATACAGTGGCGATCCCAGATCACAAGCCATTCAAAACATCCAAGGCAATAACACACCTGAAACCCGAATGAGGGATCTGCTTAAGGCCATTGAAATGGCAACCACTGACGACAGAATCACGGCTTTGGTTCTTAACCCTGATTATATGTGGGGTGCTGGTTTGGCAAATTTACGTGAGATTGAGCGTGCCATTGACCAATTCAGAACACAAAGCAATAAGCCGGTCATAGCCATGGCGACCAATCTATCCCAGGGTCAATACTATTTTGCTAATCTGGCAGATGAAATACTAATGGATCCTCAGGGTTTTATTTTCTTACAAGGTTTTGGTTCATATCGTAACTACTTTAAAGAGGGTCTTGATAAGCTGGGTGTGGACGTACATTTATTTAAGGTCGGTGAATACAAGTCGGCAGCAGAACCTTATGTCAGAAATGACATGTCCCAAGAAGCCAAAGAAGCTGGTTTACATTTTATGAATGATTTATGGGAAACCTATTTAGAAGGCATTGCAAAACGACGTGGATTAACGGTTGAATTACTCAATGAAATCGTGACACTACAAGCCCAAAAATTGATAGAAAAAAAAGGCTCAGTCGCCCAAATGGCAGTAGATAATGGTCTCGTTGACCGCATCATGAAAAAACCATTCATGCACAAGCGAATTGCTGAGGTCAGTTCTTTTGACAAAGATAACAACCACTTCAGAGGCATTGAATTTGAAGACTACTTAGCACTTCAAGAACCACCAGCAACTTCAAACAACCGCGTTGCAGTCATAGTTGCCGAAGGCTCAATTGTGGGCGGCAAACAACCACCTGGTACAATCGGTGGCGACTCTACCAGCGAATTGTTACAACAAGCTCGTTTAGATGACGCCGTTAAAGCCGTGGTTTTGAGAGTGAACAGTCCTGGTGGTGGTGTTTTTCCTTCTGAACAAATCAGACGGGAAGTCGATGCTTTAAAAGTTGCTGGTAAACCAGTGGTGGTTTCTATGGGTAATGTAGCGGCTTCTGGTGGATACTGGATTTCAATGACAGCTGATACCATTTGGGCTGACGATGCCACAATTACGGGTTCAATTGGAATATATGGCATGTTGATTACATATCCCGAACTTTTCAACAAGCTTGGCATTCATACTGATGGAATCGGAACCACAAAATGGGTAGGGGCCTTCAGTCAAAACAAAGCACTTGACCCTGAGTTTGCGACTCTTATACAAAGTAACATTGAATACGGTTACCAACAATTCATTACATCAGTCGCCACTGCGCGAGGTTTAAGTGTTGAAATGGTAGACCGCATTGCACGAGGCCGTGTTTGGACTGCTAAACAAGCACATGATTTGGGTTTAATTGACCAACTTGGCGGGCTTCAAGACGCCGTTAAGGATGCTGCAAATAAAGCCAATATTAACAACAATTATCAACTGGTTTGGGTAGAAGAAAATTTAACCTTCACCGAACAGTTGCTCGTCGATTTTATGGCAAAAGCAGCTGATCATTTAAACTTCACCAGTGATTCGAATTCCATTAAATTACAAAAACTGCTGCAACCATTTCAAACTGAACTCAATATGTTGCTTAACCAACAACCTGGACAAGTGCTTGAAATGGCTCATTGCTTGTGTGACGTTAATCATTTGCTCTAGGATCATACATATATATTTTTTAACGCTTAGTGATTAAGCGACCTGTAACGGTGCCAAGTACCACAGCCTTTTATTGGTCAAAAGGCTGTGTTTTTCACAAAAAAATGACACCCGCTGAAGTACTTTATTGGGGTTTATTTTTACCCTTTTAAAAAACCCAAATTAATCAATAATTATTGGACTTTTGTCCTATTTGACTTCAATTTGCATCATGCTATAATTCAGCCACCGTTGCTCAATTGAGGACGGAACTTTTCAGGTGTCATGAGGTCAAATATGGCATCTTAACATCCTTAATCACATGGGCTATTGAGCCATGATAGATTGGAGAATATAAATGACAGAAAAAACTATAAAAAACTTACCAGTTCCATCGGTTGCGGGCTCACTAGAAGCTTACATCAGTTCAGTTAACCAAATTCCCGTACTTTCAGTAGAAGAAGAAAGGTCTTTAGCCGATAAAGTTCGAGATCATAATGACTTAGAAGCTGCCCACGCATTGGTCATGTCACACCTGCGTTTTGTGGTGTATGTTGCAAAAGGTTATTCAGGTTATGGATTACCTGTGGGTGATTTAATTCAAGAAGGCAACATTGGCTTAATGAAGGCCATTAAACGTTTTGACTCAGAACATAAAGTACGCTTGGTTTCCTTTGCGGTTCACTGGATACGAGCAGAAATTCATGAATACATACTAAAGAATTGGCGTATTCTTAAAGTAGCCACCACCAAAGCTCACCGAAAATTATTTTTCAACTTAAGAAAAAATAAAAAGCGCTTGGGTTGGTTTACCCAAGACGAGGTCAATAGAGTGGCTAAAGACTTGGACGTGAGTCCAGAAGTTGTGGTTGAAATGGAATCGCGATTACACGGCCAAGATGTTTCCTTTGATTTGCCTGTGGATGATGACGATGACAGCAACTATTCGCCTCAATCATGGTTGACTAATTCCAGTCCAACACCTGAGGCTAACTTAATTAAAGACACCGAAGCAGACAAGCACCACAATGCCTTATTTAAAGGCTTGGATAAATTGGACGAACGTTCATTGGACATCATACAAAGCAGGTGGTTGGTCGATAAAAAAGCCACGCTACAAGAATTGGCAGCTAAATATGAAGTTTCAGCAGAACGTATCAGACAGTTAGAAGCTGTTGCTTTGAAAAAACTGAAAACACAAATGGTTGCTTGAAGACCAATAAAACCAAGTAAACAAAAGGTCACATAAATGTGGCCTTTTTTATTTATTACATTTCTACATTTAATTTCGAATGTAATACAAATTCATAGTATTCACTATTGCATATACAGCGTCATCCTCTGGCTTATTCTCCTGGGTTTTGTCTTAAATTTACATTTAAACTTTTAAAATGGGCTCTTTAGCATATGGACCAACTTAAATAATATCGTCATACCGGTGAAGGCCGTTATTCAGTGTCTTACTGAAGACGCTCAACCTTTTTATATCCCTGTTTTCCATACAGCTGTCTCAACGACACTGGATGCCGACATTCGTCGGCATGACGAGTGAGGGCTGCTGAGCTGCTCGAGCCGGTTAGGCAGTAAATGAAGTAATGGCGATTTGCCGTAGGCTTGAAGCCTTTACGTAATGAACGATAAGCCGTGAGCGAAGAGCAGGCAATGAAGGTATGGCGGTTTTATCGAAGATAAAGAAGTCTTGCCTGAATGCCGTAGACCGTGGTCGCTTTCACTTGAGTCTGGAACAAAAGTGAATGACGCCTCCAGGGAAGGAGGTGTGCTGCGTGAGCTTGGAGCGGAAGCGTAAGACCCAAAGTCATTCCTTCTCTTTTTCTTCAAAATATAAAAGGTGATATCGATACTCTGTAAATAACCGTAAAACAGCTCTGTCATTAATATCAATCAAAATCCCAAATCTATTTGTTCAACATCAGCAGCTTTTTGGTATTGAATGCCGAGTCCCAATAACCGCACCGGTCTTGACTCTCTGTGCCAGGCTGTTTTGATGAGCTCGTGAAACACTTTAATGTCAGGTTTTCGATGTATTTTTTGTGCTGTGGTGGTTTTGAAATCACTGAAACGAATTTTGACATAAAGGGCTTTAACAACAATATCTTGTTTATCAAGCGCCTTTTGATGTCTAGCCATCAATGAATCATACAATCGCTTGATTTCAGCCTGACAAGCTGTGAGGTTAGGTAAATCAAGTATAAATGTATCTTCAACACTGACTGACTTGCGTTCACTGAAAGTCCTGACTGGACGGTGGTCGACACCTCGGCACAAGTTATACAATGACTGTCCAAAACTGCCAAATCGTCGTTGTAACTGCTTTTGGTCCAGTTGTCGCAAATCAGCACAAGTGTGTAACCCCATGTCATACATTTTCTTGGCAGTCACTTTACCTACGCCGTAAATTTTCTTCACTGGCAAGTCTTTAACAAAATCATCAATGGCATCAGGTATGATGACAAATTGGCCATTGGGCTTATTCCAATCACTGGCAATCTTCGCTAAAAATTTATTGGGTGCAATACCGGCTGATGCGGTTAATTGATGTTGTTCATATATTTGTTGTCTGATTTTTTGTGCAATCAATGTGGCACTGCCATGACATAATTTTGATCCACTCACATCCAGAAAGGCTTCATCCAATGACAAAGGTTGAATCACGTCGGTGTATTGTTTGAAAATAGCTTGTATGCCTTTAGATTCTTCTCGATATACAGACATCCGTACTGGCTGGATAATCAATCCGGGACATTTTTTAACTGCTTGTGCCATCGGCATGGCAGAATGAATACCAAAAGCCCTGGCTTCATAAGAGCAAGTTGCAACCACACCTCGCTTGTCGGGCTGTCCTCCAACTGCGATGGGTTTGCCCTTCAAGTTTGGAAAGTCTCTGGCTTCAATGGCTGCATAAAAGCAATCCATATCAATATGAATGATTTTACGCACTGTTTGATTCATTGAATGCTATAAACGTTCGTCAACCCAACTTTCTGGCAACACGCCTTTGAGGTCAAACAACACGCCTTTTGCATTGAGATATTCACGGGGATTTTTATTTAAAAACACATCATGTGATACGGCTAAAATAACCAAATCGTACTCTGCCAATTGCGGTTTTTCTATAATCGGTTGATTCAGTTGTTTGGCCTCTTCATCATCTACCCAAGGATCATATACTTCTATCTGTGCATGGTAATTTTTTAGCTGGTCAACTATTTCAACCACACGCGTATTACGTAAATCCGGACAATTCTCTTTAAATGTCAGCCCCATAACCAACACTTTGGCTGAGACAATGTGCTTTTGTTTGAGCGCCATTAATTTCAAGATACGTTCACACACATATGAACTCATGTTCTCATTGATGCGTCTGGCCGTCGTAATAAGTTGTGGAAAGTAACCTTTTTCTTGGGATTTGTGGATTAAATAATAAGGATCAACACCAATACAATGACCTCCAACCAAGCCTGGCGTGAACTTTAAAAAATTCCATTTTGTTGACGCCGCTTCGATGACATCTAATACATCAATATCCATTTCGTGGAACATCATAGACAGTTCATTCATGAACGCAATATTGATGTCTCTCTGTGTGTTTTCAATGGCTTTTGCCGCTTCTGCTACTTTGATAGATGAAGCCAAGTGGGTGCCTGCTTTAATGATCTTTTGATACAAGGCATTGATTCTTTCAGCTGTCTCTGGGGTTGAACCTGCCACCACTTTAACTATTGAAGACAATGTGTTTTGTTTGTCACCTGGATTAATTCTTTCAGGAGAATAGCCTAAAAAATAATCCTTATTTAATACCAAGTTACTTTGGACGGAAAGCACTTTGGCACACACACCTTCTGTGGCTCCTGGATATACTGTTGATTCATAAATCACTGTATCTCCTTTCTTCAATACTGATCCCACCAGTTCTGATGCATTGATCAATGGAGAGAGGTCTGGTGTATTATGACTATCAACTGGAGTAGGGACTGTGATAATGTAATGATTGGCTTGTTTGATTTTGTTTGTGTCTATTGTGAAAGACAATTTACGTGCTCTTGCTAGCTGTTTTGAGCTGACTTCTTGGGTCTGGTCTTGGTGTTTTTTTAGCTGTTCAATTCTTTTGATATTGATATCAAAACCTATGACATCAAAATGTTCAGCCAATGCCAACGCCAAGGGTAAACCCACATACCCAAGTCCAATGACAACAATATTTGTTTCAGAGTCACTCATCTATTAAACATCAAAAGCAGGCAGTTTTTTTTCTACCAAATGTTGAGAAAGACGGACATAATTTGGTAAGCCATTATCCAGATAAGGAGGATAAGCCTCACCGACTATCAGTGGTTGCATATAGGTTCTGCACTTTTCAGTGATACCAAACCCATCATCAGTAATGAAATCACGAGGTAACATTTTTTCAACATTGGCTAAGTCTTTTAATTCAGCAACAGCAATTTCCCATTGATAGGGATTGTCTTGAAGCCGTTTAATGACTGGCATCACTGAATTTCTGCCTGCAACAGCCAACTCAATGGCTTTTTCGCCCACCGCATAAGCTTGGTCTAAATCAGTTTGAGAAGCCAAATGTCTGGCTGAACGCTGTAAATAATCACTGATGGCATAATGGTACTTAAAACCCAGACTGTCTTTAACCATTTGAGCTATAACAGAAGCCACGCCACCCAACTGAGCATGACCAAAGGCATCCGTTGTACCTGCATCTGCTAAAAACTTACCCGCTTGGTTTCTGACGCCTTCAGAAACCACAATTGAACAATACCCATGATTTTCAACAGACCATTTCACCCTGTGTAAGAAAGCCTCTTGATCAAACGGTATTTCAGGAAATAAAATAATTTGAGGCGGGTCATCATGGTGTTTACCAGCCAACCCACCAGCAGCAGCAATCCAACCTGCATGGCGCCCCATGACTTCAAGAATAAATACTTTGGTCGAGCTTTCAGCCATTGACTCCACATCTAAACTGGCTTCCATGATTGAAGTCGCAATGTATTTAGCCGTGGTCCCAAAACCTGGACACGTATCAGTAACTGGTAAATCATTATCAATGGTTTTAGGTACGCCTATACAAGTCACATCCAAGCCTTTGGCTTTGGCCATCTTAGATACTTTAAATGCGGTATCTGAAGAATCACCACCACCGTTATACAGAAAGTATCCAATGTTATGTGCTTTAAAGACGTCTATTAAGCGTTCATATTCTGGCTTTTGAGTCTCCATGTCTTTTAGTTTATACCGACAGGAACCAAACGCACCTCCTGGCGTATGTCGCAAAGCAGCAATTTCCTCATCGCTGTGCTGAGCTGTGTCTATCAACTCTTCTCGCAATACCCCTATGATGCCATTTTTTGCACCAAATACGGTGCCAATTTGTTTGTTTTTTCTGGCCGCTTCAATGACACCACAAGCTGTGGCATTAATTACGGCAGTTACACCGCCTGACTGACAATACAATGCATTTTTATTAGACATAAGTTCTATCCTGACTGGTTATTTAAGGGTACGTATTGACTAAAATGCTTCAGAAGTGTACTGTAGCACGTTTTTTAGCACAAAGGCCCCAGGTGACTGTGTCACAATGGTTTAGGAACAGAATTTTAACTGAAAACGATTGCTATTGCATGATGACTGTCAGTAAAAATACATTCCAAGCTGAATTCATCGCCCAGGCTTTTAAATCAAAATCAAACTAAAGAGCAAAATATGAGAATAGTATTATTAGGCGCCCCTGGAAGTGGAAAAGGAACCCAAGCCAAACTCATCGTAGATAAACTCAACATTCCTCACATCTCAACCGGTGATTTGTTGCGTGGTGCAATAGCTGCAAAAACGCCATTGGGTTTAGAAGCTAAAAAAGTGATGGACAAAGGTGATTTGGTCTCCGATGACATTGTTTTAGGTATGCTCAAAGAACGCATCACTCAAAATGATGCCAACAACGGTTTTATTTTGGACGGTTTCCCAAGAAACGTCGCCCAAGCTGAAATGTTGGAAGATTTATTAAAAGTTTTGAACATGTCATTAGACCATGCTTTGTTAATTGAAGTCGATCCAGACGAAGTGGTCGCAAGAATCGCTAAACGCGCTGAAATTGAAGGCCGTACCGACGACACTGAAGAAGTGGTCAGAAATCGTCTCAATGTATACAAAGAACAAACTGCACCAGTAGCTGACTTTTATAAAGGACAAAACATTGTCACTGAAATACTTGGTCAAGGCAGTATCGAAGACGTTCAACAACGTATTGCTGCCGTTTTGCGCTTTTAAAACCATAATTAAGTTTTTCAAGTCAACACACATCTAGCCTTAAGCATTGTGATCCTCGGGTCAGTCCCGAGGATTCATGTTTCTTGTTGTAACGCCCTAATTATACGTAGCAAAGCCCAGATTCTTCTCTCAACAAAGCATGAATTTTGATGTTTCTCAGATAAAGGTTGTTTGTTGTAAGCTTTGTTTTTGTATCAGTTATCCGGCACACCCTTAATTACTAAAAAATTAATAACACCGTCATTTTCAATAAGCTTCTCAAGCTGATGCCCAAATCGCTCACACCATATCTCAAAATCCAATTCAGCATGCACATCGGTCACTTCAATTTGCACAGCACAACCTGCCTGTAGCTCTTCTACGGCTTTTTTTAATAACATCAACGGAACTGGACAGGACATGCCTTTGGCATCAATATGATTGTTGTGTTGGACAGTATTCATGAAAACGAATGTATGGGCTGATATTGATGATACAAGTGATGTGTATCATTTTAAACCCCAAAAAAGCAAAAGACCGCTTCATGAGCGGTCTTTTTAGGCCAAGAGGTCAAGAAAGGGGGGAAAAGGGTGTGTGTGAGCTTGACCTCAAAGTTATTATTTATTTTACTGATGTTTTGAAGGCAAACTGTGAGTGACGTCACAATTTAGAATGTTCAATTAAAAACATGTTATTTATAAGCCACATTTCTTTATTAATTTCCCTAAAACACACAACCCCTGACACTTTAACTAAAAAAGCCCCAAAGTAAATTTATACTTTGGGGCTTCTTTATTAAAGACGTATTGGTGGTTGCAATTGATTTACATCATGCCGCCCATGCCACCCATACCGCCCATACCACCCATATCAGGCATGGCGGCTGGTTCATCTTTAGGTATTTCAGCAATCATACACTCTGTAGTAATCATCAAACCAGCAACAGAAGCT
>Ga0209344_10000281_pt1 | contig 99500 bp, 85 predicted proteins | sample Cruoilmetagenom6_FD_187293 | JGI IMG/M metagenome (GOLD analysis project Ga0209344, IMG submission 187293) | Oil polluted marine microbial communities from Coal Oil Point, Santa Barbara, California, USA - Santa Barbara Oil Seep Sample 6 (SPAdes)... | ecosystem: Environmental > Aquatic > Marine...
ACAAAGAAAAGAAAAAGAAGCAAAAAGAAAAGAAAATCAATCACTTACATCATCATTTTCAATGTTTTGAAACATCTATGTGAATAACATTACTAAACTAAGGGCTAGCGCGAGCGTCCCGCTCGTGCAATCAGTACTATTAACCACAACCAAAAAGCGTCTCACTACTCAATACTCACTTCTATTTTCGCTACCTTTGTAAAGCATTGAAAAAGAACAAATGAATTTTAAAATAGCATCAGAATTTCAACCTGCCGGAGACCAGCCCCAAGCTATCAAGTCCTTGGTAGATGGTTTGGATGCCGGCGAAAAATACCAAACCCTGTTGGGCGTTACAGGCTCCGGAAAAACCTTTACCGTGGGCAATGTGGTACAGCAGGTGCAAAAACCAACCCTGGTATTGGCGCACAACAAAACGCTAGCGGCACAGCTATACACGGAGTTTAAAAACCTATTCCCCGAAAACGCGGTGGAGTATTTTGTTTCCTATTACGATTATTACCAGCCCGAAGCGTTTATACCCAGCAGCGGCACCTATATAGAAAAAGATCTTTCCATAAACGAGGAGATTGAAAAAATGCGGCTTAGCACCACTTCGTCCTTGCTTTCGGGCAGGAGGGATGTGCTGGTGGTTTCCTCGGTTTCCTGCCTATACGGTATCGGAAATCCCGTGGAATTCCAAAAGAACGTAATTACTTTGGAAAAGGGGCAGATCATTTCCCGAACCAAATTGTTGCACCGTTTGGTGCAAAGTCTTTACTCAAGAACCGAAGCAGAATTCAACCACGGCCGTTTCCGCATCAAGGGCGATACGGTAGATGTTTTTCCGGGCTATGCCGATGATGCTTTTAGAATCCACTTTTTCGGCGATGAAATTGAGGAGATTGAAGTCTTTGACCCACTGAACAACAACATAAAAGCCAAATACGACCGACTGAATATTTACCCGGCAAATATGTTCGTGACCTCTCCCGATGTGTTACAGGGCGCCATTCGCCAGATTCAGGATGATTTGGTAAAACAGGTTGATTATTTTAAGGAAATAGGAAAACATCTGGAGGCAAAACGCCTTGACGAGCGCACTAATTTCGACCTTGAAATGATTCGCGAGCTCGGCTATTGCAGCGGGATTGAAAACTATTCACGCTATTTGGACCAACGTCTGCCCGGCACGCGCCCGTTCTGTTTGTTGGATTATTTTCCAAAGGACTATTTAATGGTTGTGGATGAGAGCCACGTTTCCATTCCGCAAGTAGGAGCAATGTACGGCGGCGACCGTTCCCGAAAGGAAAACTTGGTGGAATACGGGTTCCGCTTGCCTGCCGCGATGGACAACCGTCCGCTAAAGTTTGAGGAATTTGAAGCCCTGCAGAACCAAGTAATCTACGTAAGCGCCACGCCAGCTGATTACGAACTTGAAAAAAGCGGTGGCGTGTATGTGGAACAGATTATCCGCCCCACAGGATTGCTGGATCCGCCGATTGAAGTACGCCCAAGCCTAAACCAGATTGATGATTTGTTGGAGGAAATTCAGCTTCGCATAGAAAAAGACGAACGCGTTTTGGTTACCACGCTTACCAAAAGAATGGCAGAGGAACTTACCAAATATTTATCCAGAGTGCAAATCCGCACCCGGTATATCCACAGTGATGTGGATACCTTGGAACGCGTGGAAATTATGCAGGATTTGCGTCTTGGTCTTTTTGATGTGTTGGTAGGAGTAAACCTTTTAAGGGAAGGACTGGATTTACCTGAAGTTTCCTTGGTAGCGATTCTGGATGCAGACAAGGAAGGATTCCTAAGAAGCAACCGCTCGTTGACCCAAACGGTGGGTAGGGCAGCACGGAACCTAAATGGAAAAGCAATTATGTATGCCGATAAAATAACAAAAAGCATGCAAGAAACCATAGACGGTACGGAATACAGGCGCCAAAAACAAATTGAATACAATCAGAAGCACGGCATAACCCCTACGGCCATTAAAAAATCGTTTGAAAACTCCTTGACAAAGTCCAAACAGGCTGCCTACACATTTGAGACTGCTGAAACGCTCGCCGCGGAATCAGAAGTGGAATATTTGACCAAGGCACAGATAGAAAAGAAAATCCGTGACACCCGCAAAGCGATGGAAAAAGCCGCCAAAGACCTAGACTTTATGATGGCCGCCAAGCTGCGGGATAAGATTAAAACGTTTCAGAAGCAACTGGAGGAAGTTTAATACAGTTAGCAATGATCAATAAACAATAAACAATAAACAATGAGCAATGAGCAATGAGCAATGAGCAATGATTAATTAAAAAGAAATATTTTCTAATCCCTAATGCCTAATGCCTAATGCCTTTTTGCTCTTCGCTAATTCCTAAATCCTAATTTTACAATGCCTTTAACGTCCGTCTTAAAAGCTATTTTGTACTTTACCTGCTCTATGGTTACAGCGCAAAATATCAATTTGGACAATAAGATTATTCCCGAAGAAATAAAAAAAGAAGCCATTGAGGCACTTACTTTTTATCCAGAATTGTATGACACCGCTATTGAATTTAAATTTAAGGACGATATAAAAAAATCTACCATGCAGGCGCAGCCACGGTTTACAAGCTTTTTTAAGGCGAAGGAAAATCGTGAGTATGTAATTCTGATTAGTAGAAACATACAGATAGAAGGTGAGCATTTCACCATGAAAGATATTCCCTCTGAGGTACAGATAGGTTGGCTAGGACACGAGTTGGGCCACGTGATGGATTATCGGGAGCGTACAAATTTTGGTATGCTCATCTTCGGAATAAAATACCTTTTTTCCTCAGCGCATATCAAGGAAGTGGAGCGTGCGGCAGATACCTACGCTATTGCGCACGGCATGGGGGATTATATTTTAAAGACGAAGAATTTTATACTTGACAACGCCAATCTTTCAGAAAAATATAAGGAGCGTATCCGCAGACTCTACATTTCTCCAGAAGAAGTAATGGAGCTCATTAATAAAAACAAAGTAGAAGAGGAGCCTGAGATTGTTGGGGAGGGATAGTTGGATGGTTAGATTGTTGGATTGTTAGATTTTTGGATTGCTGGAAGACCCTTGACCCTTCGACTGAACTCTGACTATGCTTATGGCGACAAGATTTAAGAAGAAGTAATGGAGCTCATTAATAAAAACAAAGTAGAAGAGGAGCCTGAGATTGTTGGGGAGGGATAGTTGGATGGTTAGATTGTTGGATTGTTAGATTTTTGGATTGCTGGAAGACCCTTGACCCTTCGACTGAACTTTGACTATCCTTATGGCGACAAGATTTAAAATTTTGTATTTTTCATTACTAATTACTAATTACTAATTACTAATTACTAATTACTAATTACTAATTACTAATTACTCACTACTCACTACTCACTACTCACTACTCAATTTGAGTTTTTACAAACGTTTCCCAGTCCGCGAATTTTTCCTCGCCCATCACTTTTTCCATCTTAACCTGTCCGCCCTTCTTTTTGTTTTTCGCGTTCCATTCGTGAAAAATTTCAGGATTTATAGTGGTTACTTTTACGCCTTTCAATGCTTTTGAGCGTGCAACTGCGTAGTTTTTATTAGCTTCCTTTAGCGCTTGGTCAAGGGCATTGGCAATTTCTTCAGCATTGATTTCAGTTTCCGTACCCAAATACCAATGATGGTAAAATTCTCCATTAATCTTTACGGCTGCTAAGGTAAACTCAGGGATTTTTATATCAAATTTTTCCTCCATTTCGCGCAGGGCGACCTCCATTTTATTCACGGAAAGCTGCGAACCAACCACGTTCAAAAAGAATTTGGTGCGCCCCGTGATTTTTATTTCAGCCTTTTCCACATCTGTAAACGCAATGGTATCGCCAATCAAATAGCGCCAAGCGCCGGAAACGGTACTGATAATCAAAACATAATCGGTATCGGTTTTAACATCGGCAAGGGTTAGGGCAGGGGCATCCTGAGAAAGCGAACCGTCCTCATTAATATACTCTGGTTTAAAAGGAACAAACTCAAAATAGATTCCGTTATCGGTCACCAATTTCATGGAAGTTGTATCGGGCCTGTTCTGAAATGCCAAAAACCCTTCCGAGGCCAGATACGTATCAATTACAATAATGGGGTGCGCCAGCAATTGATTAAAACTTTTTTCATACGGTTGAAATGCTACGCCCCCCGAGGTATATGCCTGTAAGTTTGGCCAAATCTCGTGTATGTTGGCCGCGTCGTGGTATTCAATTACTTTTTTCATCATCAATTCCATCCACGAAGGAATGCCGCTTAGCGCGCCGATATCCCAATTACGGGCATTTTTTGCAATGGTTTCCACCTTTTGGTCCCAGTCTTCCATTTGTGCAATTTCCTCACCCGGTTTGTAATAACCCCGAAACCAAAACGGAATGTTACTGGCGCTTATACCGCTTATTTCGCCCTCCAAAAATTGGTCCTGTTCCTCCAAATTGGTGCTGCTACCGAGCATCATGATTTCCTTTTCGTAAAAATCAGAAGGTATATCAAAGTTTGTGAGCGCCCCCACCTGTTTTATTCCCGTGGTTCTTATTGCCTCTATCATTTCATCGGTAACAGGAATGCGTTTTGATGTTTTTCCCGTGGTGCCACTACTTCGGGCAAAATAAGTTGGTGTTCCCGGCCAGCTAATATCCTTTAAACCTTCTTGGGTCTTGCACCACCATTCAGCCTCCATTTGATGGTAATCGAAATAAGGAACTTTTGTGGCAAATTCTTTTTCAATATCGGCTGCTTCTAGAATTTTTGAAAAGCCGTAGTATTTTCCAAAGGCGGTATCCTTTGCTTTTTCGAGTAGGTTTTTTAGGACTTCCCGTTGCGATTCCACCGGAGATTTTTCAGAAACGATCGCTCCCCGAAGATCGATTGCGGTTTTTATTATTGAGCCGAGTATTGCCATTGTTAAAATTTTTGTTGAAACTACAATTTTTTAAAAAGTTGGAAAGGGCGTTTAAATCAATTTTAACCTTTTCGGTATGCGCTGCAATAGTGGTATCTTTGTTGAAAAATAAAAAATGCACCACCCAGATTCCGTACGATTGAATAAGGCAATTAGTGACAGCGGCTACTGTTCGCGCCGCGAGGCTGACACTTTAATTGAAAAAGGGCGCGTAACCGTGAACGGTGAAAAAAGCGGACTTGGTGATCGCGTAATGCCCAATGATGAGGTTCGTGTGGATGGAAAACTCATCAAGGAAAATACAGCCGAAGTGTTTATAATGCTGAATAAACCTGTTGGAATTACCTGTACCACCGATACCCGCTTTGACGATAACGTAATTGATTTTGTAAACCATCCCGAACGTATTTTTCCCGTAGGAAGGTTGGACAAACCAAGTGAAGGCTTGCTGTTGCTTACCAATGAAGGTGATATTGTAAATAAAATATTACGTGCCGGGAACAAACACGAAAAGGAATATATTGTAAAGGTAGATAGGCCCGTTACAGATGAATTTATAAAACGTATGGGGTCCGGAATTCCTATTTTGGATACCGTAACCAAGCGATGTAAAGTTGAGCGGATAAGCAGGTTTGAGTTTCGGATTATTTTGGTGCAGGGCTTAAATAGACAAATTAGAAGAATGTGTGAATATTTAGGGTATGAAGTTGTGGCCTTGCAGCGAACCCGTATTATGAATTTGGAATTGGGCAACTTGCCCCTTGGGCAATGGCGAGACCTTACCCCAGCAGAACTTAAAACCTTGAAAGATTCCGTAAAGGATAGTGATGGCCTGCCGAAGGCTTATCAAAAAGATGGTCGTGAAAAAGCGGTAGAAACAATAAAGCCCGAAAAGAAAAGGCAAGCGGAGCGGAATTTAAAAAGGGAGCAAAATAGTACTGGAGGACGAAGAAGGAGAGGCCCCAATTAACCCCATAAAAAAACCGCGCACCGATTGAGTAGCACGCGGTCATTTTCAACTAACTAACCAAATTAAATTTCAATTATGAAATCTCAACCATTTTCTTCAATGCTTTCTTTTCTTCCATCTTTGGAAGCGTAACCCTAAGGATTCCATTTTCATAATTGGCTTGAATATCTTCCACTTTAATATTTTCAGGAAGTTTAAAAGAACGTTCAAAAGTTTGATAATTAAATTCCCTTCTTCTAAACTGGGAATCGTTGCTTTCTTCCTTTTTTTCTTCTACCTTTTTTGAAGCTATTTTTAAGGTATCTTCCTCAACCTCAATAGTAAAATCTTCCTTTTTCAAACCTGGAACGGCCAATTCGACTACAAAATTCGGGAAATTTTCAATAATATTTACTGCTGGAATGCTAAATGTTTCATAATTATTATTAAAGACATCTAACTTGTTATCAAAAAGCAGATTATCCCATAGTCCCGGAAACCAAATATTGTTTTTATTAACTGTTTTCATAACTATATATTGTTTAAGTTTTGACTTATTTTTCAATTTATTAGTCAATAATAATTCCAACACGATACAACGGACAAGTTGACTGAAAATGAGCATGTTTTGGTGACTTTTTGGCACTTCACATTTAATGCTCCAGAAGATTTAATTCATTTTTAAGATTTTTAACTAGGGGTTTCAGTACTTTTAAAAATCACTAACTACCCACTATGAAAAAACTTTTTATCCGCATTTTTGATTTCTTCAATACTGTTGAAAGTAAAATTGCTTTTTATCCCACACTCTTTGCTATTTCCGGGTTTTTTGTAGCCGTTTTAATGATCTATTTGGAGCAACACGGCATTTCCAGGGAAATTATGGATGTGTGGCCAATATTAATGGTAGAAGATGGCGATACGGCCCTCACGGTCCTTAGTGCATGTTTGGGCGGACTTATTTCGTTGATGGTTTTTAGTTTTTCAATGGTAATGCTGCTGCTCAGCCAGGCATCAAATAATTATTCCCCGCGACTACTGCCAGGCTTAATAAGTGATAGGCGACACCAGATCATATTGGGTATTTATCTCTCCACGATTCTTTATAATATATTTATTTTATTCTCAATTGAACCTAGTGAGGATAAATATACGCTTCCCGGTTTTTCGGTGCTTTTGGGTATTGTTTTTACCATAGTCTGCTTGGTTGCTTTTATCTATTTCATCCATAATATTTCCCAGAGCATTCAGATAAACAATATTTTGGATGTTATTTTTGAATATGCGGAAAGAAGGCTGCAAGGCTTAATTGAATCTGAAAAAGGACAAACTAAAAAGTTTCCCAATACGGATAATTGGTATGAGTATAAAGCGGGAAGAAGCGGTTATTTCCAGAATATATCCATAAAAAATATTTTGAAGATTTGCGATGACGAAGAAACCAAGATTTACATAACAATACCGAAAGGGCTGTTCGTGCTGAAGAATTCAATTTTTTTAAAATCTGAAAAGCAATTGGATGAAAAAGTTGTGGATTCAATCATTTCCAATATCAGCTTTGCCCGTGGCGAATTGGTTGAGGACAATTATATTTTGGCTTTTAAGCAAATTACCGAAATAGCCGTGAAGGCAATGTCACCGGGAATCAATGACCCAGGAACCGCAATTAACGCCATTGATTACTTAACCGATTTATTTGCACTACGGATGCAAAAAAATGATAATGGAATTATTATACATAAAGAAAATGCAACCCTTAGAGTGGCGGTCGTAACCTTTAAGGAATTAATGTATAACGTGATGGCTTCACTGCGCACCTATTGTAAACATGATCCGGTGCTGGTTGAGAAATTGTTGTGGATGATGGTCTATCTTCAAAAACAACCTGCCGCAGAGGACAATTACCACAAAGTAATCAAGGAAGAAATGACAACGCTATTGGAGCAGGCTAAAAACTCCTTTGATTCTGAGTGGGATGTTTTAACGATTGATAAAATGATAGCTGGCTAGTTGTAATATATTTTAAAAATTTTCAGGAGTTCTTCAGCTGGCACTATATTTTCTTCATATTCATTCATTTTTTTCAAAATCTGATCTGCAACAACGGGGCGAATGCCCATTTTTAGCCCGAAATTTTTCAATGCCACAATTTCAGATTCGTGGGCTTCATTGTCTATATTCATCATCAAGATCAATTTGTAGAAATGCGTGATACGTTCCACTTCACTGAAAACGGGTCGTGAGGGTTGAGGGTTCTCAAATAGATCGACCAATTCCCTATCCGAAATATCCATACGTAGGGCCAACTTTTGGATAAAATCTATTTCGGAAGGTTTGATTTTTCCGTCAGCCATGACCATGTTTATTAAATCACTAAGAAGGGATTTGGGGTTGCGTTCCATACTTTTTATTTCAAAAAAAAGCCCTTGCAAATGCGAAGGGCTTTTATAATTATTAATTGTATTTATGAAAGAACAGCTTTTACCTTATCGGCCGCCTCTTGAAATTCAATAGCACTCTGTACATCCAGTCCACTATCGTCAATTAGTTTTTTTGCAATGTCTGCATTGGTTCCCTGCAAACGTACAATGATTGGAATGTTGATGGTTCCCATATTTTTATAGGCATCAATAACACCTTGCGCCACGCGGTCGCAACGTACAATTCCACCAAAAATATTTATCAAGATTGCTTTTACGTTTGGGTCTTTCAATATTAATTTGAAAGCAGCTTCCACACGCTCTGCATCTGCAGTTCCTCCAACATCAAGAAAGTTTGCGGGTTCACCGCCAGCTTGCTTAATAAGATCCATCGTTGCCATTGCAAGTCCGGCACCATTTACCATACAGCCAACGTTTCCGTCCAGGTCAACATAGTTCAAGCCTTTTTCCTTTGCTTCAACTTCTACGGGGTTTTCCTCGCGCTTGTCGCGCATTTCCATATAATCTTTGTGGCGGAAAAGTGCGTTATCGTCAATACTTACTTTCGCATCAACCGCGATAATTTTATCATCACTTGTTTTTAAAACTGGATTTATTTCGAAAAGCGAAGAATCAGATTCGTTGTATGCTTTGTAAAGCGCAGTAACAAATTTTGTCATTTCCTTAAAAGCCTTTCCGCTCAAACCAAGATTGAAAGCAACCCTGCGCGCCTGAAAACCCAAAAGACCCACTGCGGGATCAATTTCTTCCGTGAAAATTAAATGTGGAGTTTCCTCGGCAACGGTTTCAATGTCCATTCCACCTTCGGTAGAATACATAATCATATTTCTTCCTGTGGAACGATTTAAAAGCACGCTCATATAATACTCTTCTGGCTCACTATCGCCAGGATAGTAAACATCTTCGGCTACCAAAACTTGGTGCACTCTTTTTCCTTCTGCAGAAGTTTGCGGAGTAACAAGATCCATCCCTATGATTTTTCCAGCGATATCCTCAACTTCCTGTAGATTCTTTGCAAGTTTTACACCTCCGCCCTTACCACGGCCACCGGCGTGAACTTGAGCCTTAATAACGTGCCAACCCGTTCCGGTTTCTTCGGTAAGTTTTTTGGCGGCGTCCACAGCCTCTTTAGGAGTGGTTGCCACGATACCGCGCTGTATTTCAACGCCAAAACTGTTTAAAATTTCTTTTCCCTGATATTCGTGTAAATTCATAGTAGCGGTTTTGTACTTGTTTATGGAAGGCAAAAATAACAAATGTTGCAGGAATGGACTAATGTTTTTTGAAGCTTTGCATGCCAGAAATTTTGTAGATTTCACAAATCTGAAAATTTAAGTGATTATTAATGAAGTAATTCGAGTTACATCTCTATTTTTACGCCTTAATTTTTAAAATTTATTCTAAAGAAATGAAAAATCAAGACCTTTTGGCAATTGCCAAAGAATTCGGAAGCCCTGTTTATGTTTATGACGCCGCTAAAATAGAAAAGCAGTATAAACGTTTGACCAGCGCTTTTGATAAGGTGGATAGTTTAAGAATAAATTATGCAGTAAAGGCACTTTCCAATATCTCCGTGTTGAAATTGCTCATTAATATGGGAAGTGGTTTGGACACCGTTTCCATACAGGAAGTAATGCTAGGCTTGGAAGCTGGGGCAAAGCCTGAGGATATAATTTACACTCCCAACGGAATTTCATTGGAAGAAATTGAAAAAGCCGCAAAACTTGGCGTGCAGATAAATATTGATAACCTCTCCATTTTGGAGCAGTTCGGTACCAAGCATCCCAAAACTCCAGTTTGTATTCGCATAAATCCACACGTTATGGCGGGAGGGAACGCAAATATCTCTGTGGGGCACATTGATAGTAAGTTCGGGATTTCGATTCACCAAATGCCTTTGCTGAAGAGAATTGTGGAAAATACCGGAATGAACATTAATGGTATCCATATGCACACGGGAAGTGATATTTTGGACATCGACGTTTTTCTTTATGCTTCAGAAATACTCTTCAATGCTGCGGAAAATTTTGATAATCTGGAATTTATTGACTTTGGAAGCGGCTTTAAAGTTCCCTATAAAGAAGGCGATATTGAAACAAATGTTGAGGAATTGGGAAAAAAACTAAGTAAAAGATTCAACGAATTTTGTAAAAAATACGGTAAAAAATTAACCTTGGCTTTTGAGCCCGGCAAGTTTTTGGTAAGCGAAGCTGGGCAGTTTTTAGTGAAAGTGAATGTTATAAAACAAACTACTTCTACTGTGTTTGCCCAGGTGGACAGTGGATTCAATCATTTAATCCGCCCGATGCTGTATGGTTCACAGCATGAAATTTCAAACATTTCGCGACCTCATGGCAGGGATCGTTTTTACACTGTAACGGGCTACATCTGTGAAACAGATACGTTTGCAAACAATAGAAGAATTCCCGAGGTTCACGACGGTGATATCCTTTCTTTCCACAACGCTGGGGCGTATTGCTTTACTATGGCGAGCAACTACAATTCGCGCTATAGACCGGCGGAAGTGCTTTGGTATAAAGGGAAGGCGCATTTAATCCGTAAAAGGGAAACATTTGAGGATATTCTGAAAAATCAAATAGCTATTGATTTGTAGTGATGATTCGAATTTGTTTTTTGAATTTTAATCAAAAACGTTAATTTTTTACAGAAATTTTAAAAATTTACGTTTTTAAAATAAACAATCATAAAAAGTGTATTTGTCAATTATAATACTATCTTTGCCACTTATTATAAATATTTTAATTAAATACAATGAACAAAGGAACAGTAAAATTCTTCAACGACACCAAAGGTTTTGGTTTTATCACTGAAGAAGGAACCAACAAAGAACATTTTGTACACATTTCAGGCCTAATCGACGAAGTTCGCGAAGGTGACGAAGTAGAATTTGATCTTCAAGAAGGCAAAAAAGGATTGAACGCGGTAAACGTAAAAGTGATTTAATACACACAATTTTTTTAAGACAAAGCCTCCCATTTTGGGAGGCTTTTTTTTTGGATTGTGTTTGGCTCAAAGATTTTTTTTATTTTTTTTGATGACATGTATATGGTTTACACGATTTTAGTATACATTTATACAACTAACTAAACCAAGTTTCAACAATGAAAAGATCAACACTACTCTTGATGGTGTTGTGCATAGTGACTATTCAGCTATCTGCACAACAGAAAAAACCACAAAAAGAAAAAGAAAACCAAAGGATAGCTGCTGAGCCGTCATCCATTTCACTAGAAAATCTTATCAAACAGCCCAGTTCTGTATATGTTATCACAAAGCAGCATGTGAGCAGTATCAGTGGTATTCGCCACGTATATATAAGGCAAGCTATTAACGGTTTGGAAGTTTATGGAACCGAATCCAGCGTGCACATTGACAAAAACGGAAAGGTTTTAATGGAACACAATAAGTTCTTAAAAGACGTACAAGCAACTGTTAAGAGTAGTTCGCAAGGAATTTCAGCTAGACAGGCAGTAACTTCTGTTGCAAGCCAAATGGGTTACACAATTACAAATCTTCAAGAAGTAAAAAGCATTGGAGGTAAAAATAAAGCTACTGTCTTTAATAAAGCAGGCATATCTTCAGAGGAAATTCCTGCCAAATTAATGTATTATTATCGGGAAGGTATTGGAACCTATTTGGTATGGGAGCTCTCCGTAGCCGAAAAAAATTCTTCAGATTGGTGGAATTTTCGCGTAGATGCTTCAACCGGGAAAATAATAGACAAAGATAATTGGACAATTTCCTGTAATATTTTGGGAGATCACGAAGACCATGTCCATACTTCTGCTACGCCGTCGGCCCCATTCATTGGCCCAATGAATGAGCCAGTAGAAAATAATGCTATTGTTTCAGAAAGTTTTGCGCCTCCCGCAGCAAGTTATAGAGTGTACGCAATGCCCGTAGAAAACCCAAATTACGGAACCCGTACATTGGTAACAAATCCGGAGAATTTAACGGCCTCACCTTTTGGCTGGCACGATACTAATGGAGATGACACCCCAGAATTTACCAACACCCGCGGAAATAATGTGGATGCGTATGATGATGATAACGCAAATAATAATCCAGACGGTAAATATGCTTTTAGCCCTGGGGGAAATTTGATTTTTGATTTTCCGCTAAACACTACTTATAGTGCGGGTGACCAATCCGAAAATGCCGCAATCACTAACTTGTTTTATTGGACAAACATTATACACGATGTAACGTATCAATATGGTTTTGATGAAGCTAGCGGAAATTTTCAACAGAATAATTACGGAAACGGTGGGTTGGGAAATGATCCTGTAAACGCTGAAGCCCAAGATGGATCTGGAACTTGTAATGCTAATTTTGGAACTCCTGCAGACGGATCTAGACCACGTATGCAAATGTATGTTTGTAATTCTCGGGATGGTGATTTGGATAATATGGTAATTATCCATGAATACGGTCATGGAATTTCAAATAGGTTGAGCACATTAGGTGGAGCAGAGCAAATGGGAGAAGGTTGGAGCGATTATTATGGCTTAATGCTTACAATGGAAAGTGGGGATGCTGGACCGGATTCGCGAGGTGTTGGAACTTGGTTGATTGGCGAGGGCCCTGGCGGACCAGGGATAAGAACTTGGCCATACAGTACTGATTTTGGAGTAAACCCACATACCTACGATGATATTAAGACTGAAGTAGCGCCACACGGGGTTGGCTCCGTTTGGGCAGAAATGTTGTGGGAAATGACATGGGAGCTTATAGCTATCCATGGATTTGATACAGATTTTTATAATGGTACCGGGGGAAATAACATTTCTTTGGCCTTGGTAACCGAAGGTTTAAAATTGCAACCAAGCCAACCTGGTTTTGTAGATGGCCGTGACGCTATTTTAGCTGCAGATATGGCAATGTACGGGGGGGCTAATCAGTGCGCTATTTGGGAAGCTTTTGCAAGAAGAGGTCTCGGCTATAGTGCCATTCAAGGTTCTTCGGGAAGTAAAACTGATGGGACAGAAGCTTTTGATTTACCACCATCTTTTTCAAGTTTGGATGTTATTGATGAAGTATGCCTTTCTGATGGAATTCAAACAGGCCTTTCAGGCGGTAATCCAACTGGGGGTGTTTATAGTGGTTCCGGGGTAACCGATGATGGCAATGGAATGACTTTTACTTTCGATCCAAGTGTTGGTGGCCCAGGTTTGGTAACCGTAACGTATATAGTGAACGATTTCTGTACTGGAGCACCAACTACTTTAACAGACGATATCAATGTAACCAACGACCCCCCGGAAATTATATGTATGGGCTCTGGAACTATCCCAATGAACGGAACTCAAACAAGCACTCCCGGAGCGCCGATTCCTGATAATAATCCTACTGGTGTTACTGTGAATATGAATGTCACTGAAAATGTAACCATTACAGATTTGGATGTAAATCTCAATATATCCCATACTTGGGTTGGTGACGTAATTGTTACAATAAAATCACCATCGGGAACCATGGCTACAATAATTGATAGGCCTGGAAGAACAACAAGTGGATTTGGGTGTTCCGGAGATAATATTGTTGCTGTTTTAGATGATGAAGCTGCCACTGCTGTGGAAAATGAATGTGCAGGATCAGTGCCTACAATAAACGGTTCTTTCATTCCAAACAACCCCCTGTCAGTATTTGATGGGGAAAGCACTATGGGGTTATGGGAGCTTACGGTTTCTGACGTTGTGAGCCCAGATGCTGGTACAATAAACAGTTGGGGTATAGATTACGATTATGAAGTAACTGCGCCAGTATTGGACGTTACTCTTGACGGAAGCGGAAATGCCACGGTAAATGCAGAAGATTTGCTTTTTAGTGTTAGTGTAGATTGCGGAGGTTATACAGTACTTGCTGGAAGCCCATTAGCCCCCACGGTGAGTTTTACCTGTTCTGACACAGGTTTGAATACAGTGGCTGTTGAGGTAACAAATGACAACGGTGCAACGTCAACCTGTTCTGCCTTAGTAAATGTTATTGGCGGCGGAGGCGGCGGAGGCCCCTTTACTTGCCCTGGCAATATTACCCAAGACAACGATCCGGGCATTTGCGGTGCAGTTGTAACCTATACTGTTCAATCACCTTCCGGTTGTGGGGGGGCAACTCCTATAACCTTTACATATACAGGTGCTCCAGAAGTATTTATAGTGCCAGCCGGCGTAACCGAAATTACCGTTGAAAATTGGGGCGCCTCAGGTGCCGATGGAGATGGTTCCGGTGCGGGTATTGGTGGATTGGGAGGTTATGCCTCTGGCGTACTTTCTGTAACCCCAGGCGACGTTATTAATATTTTCGTAGGTGGCCAAGATGGTTATAATGGCGGAGGCATGGTTCCAGGTTCTACTGCAGGAAATGGCGGTGGCGCTTCAGATATACGCATTAACGGAGTTACATTAGCAGACAGGGTGCTTGTTGCTGCCGGTGGCGGTGGCGGCGGTAGTACTGGATGTGTAGCAGATTGGATGGGCGGTAATGGCGGCAATGGTGGTGCTGGCGATCCAGGAATTAAAGGAGTTGATAGTCCAAATGGGGGCGGTGGTTTTGGAGGCAGTCTTCAAACTGGTGGAGCTCCAGGAATTGGATGTGCAGGATTTTTAGGTGGCCCAGGTGGCGATGATGGTACGGGGGGAGTTGGACAAAGCTGTTGCTGCGCAACAATACCAAATGGTGGTGGCGGTGGCGGTGGCTATAATGTTGGCGGCGGCGGCGGCGGTGGTTCTGCGGGAACAACTGGATGTTCGGGTAATGACAAAGGTGGCGGCGGCGGCGGCGGTGGCGGCCTTTCCTATATTGGAGGTGTTACTAACGGTTCTATTAATAATGGAGTTAATTCTGGCAACGGAATGATTGTTATATCATACATTAATACTGGAACCGTCACACAAACAGCAGGTCTTGCTAGTGGTGATATCTTTCCGGTAGGAACAACTACCAATACTTTTGAGTATGACGATGGTGTAAACCCAGTACAAACCTGTTCTTTTGATGTAACTATTAATGACACCGAAGCTCCAGCGGCAGTTTGCCAAAACATCACCGTTCAGCTGGATGCTTCTGGAAATGCTTCAATAATTCCTGCCGATGTTGATGGCGGAAGTACTGATAATTGTGGAATCGCTTCCTTAAGTGTTTCTCCAAGTACTTTCACTTGCGCAAATGTAGGTGCAAACAATGTTACCTTTACTGTAACTGATGTCAATGGAAACTCAAATACCTGTACCGCAGTAGTTACTGTGGAAGACAATGTAGCTCCAGCGGCAGTTTGCCAAAACATCACCGTTCAGTTGGATGCTTCTGGAAATGCTTCAATAACTCCTGCCGATGTTGATGGCGGAAGTACTGATAATTGTGGAATCGCTTCCTTAAGTGTTTCTCCAAGTACTTTCACTTGCGCAAATGTAGGTGCAAACAATGTTACCTTTACTGTAACTGATGTCAATGGAAACTCAAGTACCTGCACCGCAGTAGTTACTGTGGAAGACAATGTAGCTCCAGCGGCAGTTTGCCAAAACATAACCGTTCAGTTGGATGCTACTGGAAATGTTTCCATTACTGCTGGTGATGTTGATGGAGGCAGTACCGATGCCTGTGGAATTGCAAGTATTTCAATTGATATTACAGATTTCACTTGTGCAGATATTGGTCCTAATAACGTGACCTTAACGGTAACTGATGTAAATGGAAACTCAAGCACTTGCGTAGCTGTGGTAACTGTGGAAGATGACCTCCCACCAACAATAGTTTGTCCTGCAAATATTACTGCAAATACACATTTGGGAATGTGTAGTGCAGTTGTAAGCTTTCCAATGGCCTTAGGTCAGGATAATTGTAGTGTTACTGTTTCCCAAACAGGTGGTCTTGCAAGTGGAAGTGCTTTTCCGGTTGGGGTTAATACAGTTGAGTTTACTGCAACAGACGGTAGCGGAAATACAGCAGTTTGTAGCTTTACCATTACGGTTGTTGATAATGAAGTGCCAACCATGGTTTGCCAAAACATTACAATTCAATTGGACGCGTCAGGAAATGCATCAATAACTGCAGCCGATGTTGATGGAGGATCTATTGATAATTGTGGAATTGCAAGTATATCAGTTAGCCCGAGTACTTTTGATTGTAGCGATGTGGGTGATAACCCGGTAGTATTAACCGTTACAGACGTTAATGGAAATTCCAATACCTGTACAGCAATCGTAACTGTAGAGGATATTACTCCTCCTGTAGCAGTTTGCCAAAACATTACAGTTGAATTGGATCCCGTTACCGGAACTGTAACTATTGCTGGAACAGATATTGACGGTGGAAGTACCGATTCCTGTGGAATAGATACCTATAGTTTGGATATTGATACTTTTGATTGTTCAAACATTGGCGATAACACAGTGGTACTTACAGTAACAGATGTTAATGGAAACATTAGTACCTGTACGGCTATCGTAACTGTTGAAGATAACACCAATCCAGAGCTTGTCTGTCAAGACTTTACGCTGGAACTTGGGGCTGATGGAACAGCTACGCTAGATCCAAACGATGTAATAGCAAGTAATACTGATAATTGCGTAATTGCAACTGTGGCAGTAGATATTACTGAATTTAGCTGTGCCGATATTGGCACCCCTGTAACGGTTCAGGTATTTACAAGTGATGTAAATGGAAACTTAAGCACTTGCACTGCAGTGGTTACGGTTGTGGACTTATTGGCGCCAGTACTTACTTGTCCTACAGATCAAACGGTTGATCCGGGAGCTGGTAATTTATTTTACATTGTTCCAGATTATTTCGCAACAGGAGAAGCAACAGCAATTGACAACTGTACTGACCCCGTTACTTCAACTACACAAGATCCTGCAGCAGGCACACCTTTATCTGATGGTGTTTATACCATTACACTAACTGCGGAAGATGAATACGGAAATGTATCTACTTGTACATTTGAGCTAACCGTTGAAAGTGTCTTGGGCGCCGGCGACAACAATGCTAATATTGGAAGTTTAGAAATGTATCCAAATCCAGCCCAGCATACCGTAACGATCGGAAATCCACAAAGCCTATCTCTTGAAAAACTAAGTATTTTTGATTTAAGAGGAAGAATGGTAAAATCAATCGATCTTAGAAGTATGGGAGCCGAGAAAACAATTAATATTTCTGAAATGGCCGCCGCTACGTATCTTGTAATTATTCAAGGTGAAAACGGACAGACTACCAAAAGACTTATCAAGGAATAAACATTTGGTTTTAATTGAAAAGAAAACCCTTCCAAGTTTAGTTGGAAGGGTTTTTTATTTATTAAAAGTTGAAATTAAAAAATTTATAAATTGATTATTTCTTTCTTTGCTTTTTCAAATTCGTCAACCATATCCTTAAGAATTTGGGTTGCAGGTTTTATATCGTGAATTAAGCCAGCAATTTGACCTATTTCCAGTTCGCCTTCTTCCATATCGCCTTCAAACATTCCGCGTTTGGCACGAGCGCGGCCCAAATGTTTTACAAGGTCTTCCTTAGAAGGGTTTGTGGTGTAAAGTTGCATTACGCTTTCAAAAAATTTGTTTTTCAGCATCCGTACAGGTGCCAACTCTTTTAAAGTAAGTTGCGTGTCGCCTTCTTTGGCATCGACCACCATTTGTTTAAATGCCCTATGGGAAGAGGCCTCTTCCGAAGCTACAAAGCGGCTACCCACTTGCACACCATCTGCGCCCAGAACCATTGCTGCGAGCATGCCTCTACCGGTTGCTATTCCGCCAGCGGCAATCAACGGAATTTCCAACTGCTCTTTAACCATTGGAATTAATGTGAAAGTTGTGGTTTCCTCCCGCCCATTATGGCCGCCAGCTTCAAAACCTTCGGCAACTATTGCATCAACACCCGCTTCCTGTGCTTTTAAAGCAAATTTTACGCTACTTACAACGTGTACAACAGTAATTCCGTGCTGTTTAAGTTTTGAAGTATAGGTTTTTGGATTTCCGGCTGAGGTGAAAACAATTTTTACACCCTCTTCAATAATGATATCGATTATTTTATCAATATCTGGGTAGAGCATCGGCACATTTACGCCGAACGGTTTATCAGTCGCTTTTTTACATTTCAGAATATGCTCGCGAAGAATTTCCGGATACATAGAGCCTGCGCCCAAAAGCCCCAAGCCCCCGGTATTTGAAACAGCGGAGGCCAAACGCCATCCGCTGTTCCAAATCATTCCAGCTTGGATAATTGGGTATTCAATATTAAAAAGTTCGGTAATACGGTTTTGCACTACTGCTTAATAATTTTATAGCTTGTTGTTTTATTGTTTGAAGTGATTGAAGCTATGTACATTCCAGAGGAAAGTCCCGAAACATCTACACTGTTTTTAAGGGTGGTAATTTTGGTTTGAAAAATCTTTTTGCCCAAAACATTGTAAAGGGCAAAATCTGCATTTTCGGCATTTTTTGGAAAAGAAATGTTTATTTGCGTAGTTACTGGGTTAGGATATAGTGCAAAGTTATTTTCCTGTAATTGGTCTTCAACACTTAATAGCAATAATGCTTCCAATGCATCTCCAAAATTTGGAATTCCATAGCCCATATTATCGGTAGGGTTATTATACATTGAGGCAGATTCACGGATTGCCTGCATTACTACATCATTCTTTAAATTTGGAACGGCTTGCCAAAGAGAAGCAACGGCACCGGCTGTTATTGGGGATGAAAAAGAAGTTCCGTTTGCATAGCTCAAATTTCCATTAGCTGTTACAATGGCGGCATCTTCACCTTGAGCCATAACGTCTGGTTTTACTCTACCATCAACCGTTGGTCCATGGGAGCTAAAGCCAGCATAGTTTCCGTTGGGATCTACCGCACCGATTGTAAAGGCACCTGGGGCATCGCCCGGCGTACCTACGTAACCAAAATTCCAAGGCTGCCCATCATTTCCAGCTGAAGTTACTGTGATCATGCCTTTGTCAAAAGCTAGATTGGCGCCACGCGCACCAATAGTGGTTTGTCCATCAAGGTCTGCATAAGAGTGGTCGTATGCTGAGTTGTCAAAATCTTGATATCCCAGAGAAGTATTAGTTACATAAACTCCCAAACTATCAGCACGTTCTAATGCTTCTACCCAATAGGCTTCTTCGGCGGGAGATTCGTTATTATCATCTTCGGTCACAAATAGATAGTACGATGCTCCGGGAGCAGTTCCTACAAATTGACCGTTCAAAAAGGCAGCTGCATCGCTAAATGTAGATGCACCGTGATTTCCGGTTCCAGTGGGACTTTCTACGCGGGCGACAAAATCATAATATCCCAATAGTCTTCCTTCATTTCGTAATGTAGCATAGGCGGGGTTGGTCAACACATTGGGGTAACCATTGTCCATAAATGCTACTATTATATCTTCTCCAATATAATCGTTTTCGTGAAGATAATCCACGTTTATCATTTCAGTTTGGTTTGCCGCATTGCCATAATTGTAAATGGGGCGTTCTGCTTGTTCAAATTCAAACTTGTCTTGGGTGAATTGTTTTCCGGCTGAGGGTCTGTTCAAAGATTTATCGGCAAATTCTATATCTTCCACAAAAGATAGATTCAAAAGTGCATTTATATTATTCTCGGTCCCGCGCACATATACGGCATTCATCCATTTAGACTTTGCCATAACTGTAATTCCCGTAGCGGCTTCTATGAGTGCCTTTTGAGCTTCATTCAGGGGTACATCGCGTTCATCAATTACAATTCCTTGTGCATTCTTTCTATCAATAGCCGCTTGGGTCATAATGGTGATAGGGTTGGCCAAAGCCACAGCAACTACTGCTGGATCCTTTGTCTCTAAAAAGACAAGGGCTTCCTCAGTTTGGGCAAAACCTAGTGTAGAAATAAGAATAACAAATAATAGGGAAAATTTTTTCATCATAATATTTTTTTAAGAGATTACGCCGCTCCCCAATAATTCATTTCCAAAGTACCAGGCAACAAATTGGCCTTCGGTTATGGCGGATTGCGGGTTTTCAAATATAACATAAAGTCCGGAAACTGTGGCGTGTATTATGGCTTTTTCCAAAGGCTGTCTATAACGGATACGCGCCATGACCTCCATTTTTTGGTTTTCGGAAAGCTTGAGGTCTTCGCGAATCCAGTGGACTTCTTCTTTTTTTACAAAAAGTCCACGACGGTAAAGCCCTGGATGCTTTTTTCCTTGTCCAGTGTAAATTACATTTTCGTTTACATCTGTAGCAATAACAAACAAAGGTTCTTTTGTTCCCCCAACGGCCAATCCTTTTCGTTGTCCATTTGTAAAATAGTGCGCTCCTTGATGCGTACCAATTTTTTTGCCATCGGACAGTGAATAGGTGTGTTTTGTCGACAGATATTCCAATTCTTCTGCTTCGGAAGTAAAATTGGGAGGTGCTAATGTGTATTCCTCAAAATCTGAAGGCACTTCTACTATAATGCCATCCTTAGGAGCCAATTTCTGTTGAAGGAATTCTGGCAGCCTCACTTTTCCGATAAAGCACAAGCCTTGGGAGTCACGTTTTTCAGCTGTAATTAAATTTTGTTCCGAAGCTATCTTTCTCACTTCTGGTTTTAGTAATTCACCAATAGGGAAGAGTGTTTTTGAAAGCTGATCTTGTGAGAGTTGGCAGAGAAAATACGATTGATCCTTGTTTGGATCTTTCCCTGAAAGCAATTGATAGATTTCCTTACCATCCTTCTCGATACTACCTTTGCGGCAATAGTGACCTGTAGCAACAAAATCAGCTCCAAGTCCGAGGGCAATTTTCATAAACACATCAAATTTTATTTCCCGGTTGCAAAGTACATCTGGGTTTGGCGTACGGCCCATTTGGTACTCTCGGAACATATAGTCAACAATACGTTCTTTATATTGTTCGCTTAAGTCTACCGTTTGAAAGGGAATGCCTAATTTTTCTGCGACAAGCATTGCATCGTTGCTGTCTTCCAGCCACGGACATTCATCAGAAATTGTTACTGAATCGTCATGCCAATTCTTCATAAAGAGTCCAATAACATCATAGCCCTGTTCTTTTAAAAGATAGGCTGCAACGCTGGAATCTACGCCTCCGCTAAGACCGACGACTACTCGTTTTTTCATAAAAATTTAAGTATGTAAAGATTATAGATTTGTGACTATAACTGTCGGGAGATTGTTTCCAAACTTACTCCGCGTACTATTTATCCTTTTTCGGGTATGTTTCCTCCAAAATCACTTCTCCGTTTTTGTAGTATTTCCAAAGGCCGTGTTTTCTATCGTTTTTGTAAAACCCTTCAATAACCACATTACCGTAGGCATCATAATATAAAGCTGGCCCCTGTAGTTGGTCTTCCTTATAAAGGAGTTTTTTTAACATTACACCCTCGGGAGAATAATAAACGTCTTCGCCTTCCTTTATGCCGTTTTTATAATGGGTTTCCTGTGTAACTATCCCGTTGGGGTAATATGTTATCACTTTTCCTTCCAGTTTACCTTTTACATACTGCTCACGGGTCATAACATTTTTCGTGTTCTCGTGATAATAAATCCATTCGCCAATGCGGTCTTTACCCTGCATTTCCCCTTCGCTAACGAGTTTCCCTTTTATGGTGAAGTATTTTACGTGGGCAAGACCATCCTTCCCTTTAAAACTTTTTATGACCGTGGGTTGCCCTTTGCAGTCTTCACAATAAAACTTGAACTCGCCAACCTCCTTTCCGTGTTCAAAGGTTCCTTCATAGCGAAGCTGGTTGGTGCCTTCATACATTTTTTTCCAAATGCCATGACGCATTCCCTGGGCGTCCATTTGGTTAATTTCACTTTGTGAAAAAGCAGAATGGGAGCAGAGTATTATTCCGAAGAAGAAGATTAAAGCAGTTTTTTTCATCGTTCATTTACTTAAAAAGCAAACGTTTAAATTTAAAATCTATTTTTTAAATCGTTTTAAATCTAATTTTAAAAACTAACGTTTTCCGGCTTTTTTCTGTTGCTCTGCCTGTTCCATCATCTCGGCCATTTTTCGCTGAAATTTGTTCTGTTTCTTTGGCGTGGCTTTTTTCACCTGAATCTTAGCGTGAACTTTGTCTTCATCAATAATGAAGTTTTTGATTACAAGCATAATACCAATGGTAATAAGGTTTGAAACAAAGTAATAGAGTGAAAGTCCACTCGCATAGTTATTGAAGAACACCAACATAAACAGGGGCGAAAGGTACATAAGAAATTTCATGTTTGGCATCCCTGGCTGTTGCTGTTGCTGCATATTCTGGCCCATTGTCATCATCATATAAACAAAGATGGCGATGGATGCCAAAATAGGGAAGAGGCTCACGTGATCTCCATAAAATGGAATGTGGAACGGCAATTCCGCAATTGTATCGTAACTTGAAAGGTCATCAGCCCAAAGAAAACTTTTCTGCCTTAAATCAAAAGCCGAAGGGAAAAATGTAAACAGCGCATAAAATACCGGAATTTGCAGCAAAGCTGGCAAGCAACCCTTTAGCGGACTGGCTCCGGCAGAGTTTTGCAGCTTCATGGTTTCCTGTTGTATTTTTAAACTATTGCCTTTGTATTTTTCTTTGATTTCGTCAAGTTCTGGTTTCAACACCTTCATCTTTGCCTGTGCCAAATACTGTTTGTACTGCACTGGGGAAAGCAAAAGTTTTATAAGAATTGTCAAAACAATAATTGCGATTCCCGCAGGAAGGAAATCGCTCAAAAAGCCGAATAACGGTATGATAATATATTTGTTTATCACACCAAAAATACCCCAACCCAGAGGCATGGCTTCATCCAGATTACGGCCGTATTTTTTAAAAATCTGATAGTCCGATGGGCCGTAGTACATATTCATGTCATAAGACAAGGCACCATTTTTTGGCTCCAAAAGCATTTTTGCACCGTATTGTTTTGTAAATGTGGTATCTACTTCTTCATCTTTTACCAAATCAACCGAGGTTAATTTCACTTCTTTAAACGGAGTGTCGGTAAGTAGCATGGAGCTAAAGAAGTGTTGGCGGAAGTTCATCCAAGTAACGTCTTTTTCCAATTCATCATCTTCGCCTGAAGGAGAAAGTTTTGAATGCTTTTCATCATCGTATTCATACGTTAAGCGGGAATAGCGGTTTTCGTATGAAATACTTTTGGCGTGACGGTACCCCTTCAACTGCCAATCCAAATACATAGGTTGCGAAGTGTTGATAATACCATCCAGTCCTTGGCTATTGATGCTGAAGTCCATCATATATTCGCCCGGGTGCAAGGTGTAGCGGTATTCAATAAAACCATTTTCTGAAGTTTTGAGCTTCATAGAGAGCACCTGATCTTCGCCATTCTTACTTAAAGTAGGTTCAAAATATAGGTCTTGGGAGTTTAAGGTTCTATTTTCAGATGCAAACTGAAGATTTAAGGAAGCTGTTCCATCTTTTATCAAATAAACAGGAACTGAATCATATTTGGTAAATTTCTTAAGAAGGGCTTCGGTTATGTATCCACCTTTATTGCTCACTTCCAAATAAAGCACATCATTTTCCAAAACGGTTGTACCTTCAGTGGCAGAAGGAAGTGTTTCTGAATATGCAAAGGAGCCCAGTTTGTTTTTTAATTGCTCAAAAGCCAGCGAGTCGCCTTTCACAGTCATAGAGTCTGTTGTAGCTTGTGCAAGGGTAACTTCCTCTGTGGTTTTTGATGCTTCAGCTTCTTTTTTGGCAGCGGCTTCGGTTTTGGCTTTTTCTGCCTGAATTTCTTCCTCGGTGGGTTTGTTTATATAAAGCATCCAGATTAGGATTCCACCGATTAATAAAAAGCCTATGAGTGAGTTAAGGTCGAATTTTTTTTGTTCCATCTTTTATTTCTTCTTTTGAAATCAATCAAAAGCATATTAACGTTAATGCTCTTTGGCAGGGCAATAATCCCGCCTTTTCTTTTATTGCGTCAAATTGTCTTATTTCTTTTTTGAAGCGTGTTGGTGAACTGCCTTTACAAAAGCCACAAAAAGTGGATGTGGATTGGCTACCGTACTTTTGTACTCTGGATGATATTGGACTCCGACAAACCAAGGATGTTCAGGTATTTCTACAATTTCTACCAGTCCAGTATCAGGATTTATTCCAGTAGGAACAAGGCCTGCTGTTTCAAACTGCTCACGGTATTTGTTATTGAACTCATATCTGTGGCGGTGGCGTTCCTCTATGGTTTTTGATTTGTAGACCTTGCTTACGATGCTTCCTTTTTTCAGATCGCATTTCCAAGCTCCCAAACGCATCGTGCCGCCCATGTTGGTAATGTTTTTCTGATCTTCCATAATGCTGATTACCGGATTTTTGGTTTGCGAATCCATTTCGGTACTATTGGCGTCTTTCAGTTTTAGTACGTTTCGGGCAAACTCAATAACTGCCATTTGCATTCCCAAACAGATTCCCAAAAATGGAAGGTTGTTTTCGCGAGCATACTTTACGGCTGCAACTTTACCCTCAACCCCGCGTTCACCAAAACCGGGCGCGACTAAAATTCCGTCAAGTTTGGAAAGTTTCTTGCCAATGGTTTTGGCATTTATATGTTCAGAATGGATGTATTCTACCTTAACTTTTACTTCGTTTTCAGCACCCGCGTGGATGAAGGCTTCCAAAATTGATTTGTAGCTATCCTGTAATTCTACGTATTTTCCAATAAGGCCAATGTGCACTTCGCCCTTTGGGTTTTTGTGTCTTTGCAGAAATTTATTCCATTGTTTTAAGTCTGGCTTTTTGGAATCTTTCAGATTTAATTTCTGAAGTGTAACCGTGTCCAAGCCTTCCTCAAGCATCATATTTGGCACATCGTAAATGGTGGAAGCATCAATAGATTGAATAACCGCCTCTTCTTTCACATTACAGAAAAGCGCCAACTTTCTTCGTAAATCATGTGAAAGTTCGTGCTCGGTTCTGCATACCAAAATGTCTGCACGAATTCCACTTTCCATCAAGGTTTTTACGGAGTGTTGGGTTGGTTTTGTTTTTAATTCGCCAGCGGCGGAAAGGTAGGGTACAAGCGTTAAGTGAATAACAAGGGCATTGTCATCACCCATTTCCCACTTCATTTGACGCACCGCTTCAATGTAGGGCAATGATTCAATATCGCCCACGGTCCCGCCTATTTCGGTAATTATTATGTCGTACTCGCCCGTGTTCCCGAGTAGCTGAACACGTTCCTTTATTTCGTTTGTTATGTGTGGAATAACCTGAACGGTTTTACCTAAAAATTCACCACGACGTTCTTTTTCGATTACACTTTGATAAATTCGGCCTGTGGTAACGTTATTTGCCTGTGAAGTATTTACATTCAAAAAACGCTCGTAGTGACCCAAATCAAGATCGGTTTCGGCACCATCATCGGTTACGTAGCACTCGCCGTGTTCGTATGGATTCAGCGTTCCAGGATCCACATTTATGTATGGATCCAGTTTTTGGATGGTCACACGGTAGCCTCTGGCTTGCAGTAACTTAGCTAGCGATGCCGCGATAATTCCTTTTCCTAAAGATGATGAAACCCCGCCCGTAACGAAGATGTATTTTGTAGTGCTCATGAATACCTTTGCTGAAATAACTATACGGGATGCAAAGGTACATTTTTATTATGGAAAGGAAAGGGATAAAGTTTAAAATGTGGCACCTCCAAATCAAACTATTGAGCTGGCTGTTTTTGACCAATTAGTAGTGTATTGGTTCCGTTTATTTTTTTATAAACTTTAAGCTCAAAATCGCTCCCAAAATTTGAGATAATTTTTTCAGCGGTTCCCGACTCGTTTTTCAAGTTTACCCCGATATTAAAAATTAACCAACCACTTTTACAGAGTAATTTTGAAATATTCTTACAAAATTCTGTTCCATAAAAGATGTAAGGTACCTTGGTGTCTATAAAGAGGTCTATAATTATCAATTGAAATTTTTCCCTACAGGTTTTTACATAATGAAACGCATCGTCTTCTTTAATCTGGAGGTTTTTGGAAGCAGATATTCCAAATTCTTCTTTTGCAAGTCTTATAATTTCGGGATCAATTTCAACAGCAGTTATATTTTTGTGGTAATCAAATGTTTCACGAAGCGAATGAATGATACTTCCGCCGCCCATTCCCAAAAGTAAAATATTTTCTACTGTATTTAAATCAATTTTGGTCAGTCCAATTTCCAATATTTTTTGAAGCGAACCGTAGGAGTAATTTGCGTTTTCGGTATCCAAAACCTTTTTACCGTTCACGTAAGTAATTTCCAAAGTTCCATTAATTGTTGAAGAAAAGCGCCGTGTAGTGGGCCAAATGTAGCTGAAAAGCTTCTTCATTTTTTTATCAATTTTTGCACCAATCCTTCCAAACCGTTCAATTTCAGTTCATACATTTCGGCCATCATTCTGCCAAGTTTTCCCTCGGGGAAACCTTTTTGTTTAAACCATACAAAGTAATATTCGGGAATATTTGCAAGGTAATAGCCTTCGTACTTGCCGAAGGGCATTTTGTAGTTTGCCAATTCCACCAAGTGGTTGGGGTCGGGCTTATTTCCAAGCATCGTATGCAGCTAATTGTTGGGCAATATATTTTTGCCAGAAAATTTCTTTCTCTTCATTGCGGGAATGATCGCTCTCAGCATCAAATTTGTTTTGCATTGCGCGTCTTTTTTGCTCTACCTGTTTGTAAATACCTTCTATTTCTGACTTTAATCTTTTAGTGAATTTTTTTCCTTGAAGGTTTTTACGGAGTATGCGGGCGTGCAGTTCCGAAATGTCAAAATGGGCCTGTTCGTGTCTTAAAATATGGGCGTTCACTCTTTGGGGCATGTACCACGAACCTTCTGGGCTAAAAAAACTATCCACGGAATATTCCACATTTATATCCCCGTTTTGTATGGAATATGAGTATTGAAAACTGATACCAGTATTGGTGCTGGCTACAAAACTTGCGCTCGGAATTGGCTTTCCGCGGAAGTCATTCCAACTGAGTTTTTGGTTTTCATTCCACAAGATTTTTTCGGTATTAAGCTGTGGAACAAAAAGAAAGAAAAATATGAAGATTATGAGTAGTTTCATAATTTATGGAATATCAAAAACAATACCTAAAATTCATTGGGCATTGCAGTTGAACTGGCAATTGCTATTACTTCATCCCCAATTAAAGGAAATTATTTTTTCAATATCTGGATGAAGGCTATAAAGCACCGGGCAGGTTCTAGCGGTATTCTCCAATATTTTTCGTGCTTTTTCCTCTATGCCCGTAGGAAAATCCAGAACAATTTCAATTTTCGAAATGCGCCGTGGTTCTGCAGCCATTGTTTTGGTAACCATCGCGGTAGTACCGTCAATGCTCACTTCCATATCGCGCGCCTTGATACCCATAACCGTAAGCATGCAGTTGGCAAGCCCAGTGGCTACGGTATCTGTGGGTGAAAAAGCTTCGCCTTTTCCGTTATTGTCCGTTGGGGCATCCGTGATGAACTTGTCACCCGATTTTAGATGCTCATTTTCGGTGCGAAGATTTCCGAGATAGGTTACTTTGGCGGTGCTCATTCTACAACATCAAATTTAAGTTCGTCGTTATATTTTAAAACATAGGCAGCTTCGTTGCAGTAGCCTTCGGTTTTCGATTTTTCATATCGAAATTTATTTTCAATATAAACCGTTTCGCTTTCGGGCAGTATGGCATCGTAAATATCTTTTTCCGAAGCCAATCGCAGCAATACATCATAGGTTACGTCAAAGCCCCGAATGGCATATCTGTTGGGAAGTACGCCGTATTTGTTTTTGTAACTTATTAAGAAAGGGATTCGGTCTTCGGGGTTAATATTTTTGTTTACGGATGGGAAAGTGAAGTTCAGCTTTGCCAATCGCATACTGGAAACCTCGTGCCATTCATATGCATCATTTTTGTTCAATGTGAATAAGTGCATTTTATAATTATTGGGCATTGCGGAAAGTACATTTACGGCACTACTTACCAATATGGGGTTTTCAGATTCTAGAATTACCCAATTTTCCATCCCCTCAGAAGCTACCGCTGTTATGTCACTTGCTTGAATATATCCGCCGCCTCTGGGCGATACCGTTTTGGCTGTTGGAATAGCAGCTTGAATCATTTCTTTTTGCTTCACTCTTTTGCTATCTGAAATAATAATGATATTTTTCCCTGCACTGTTTTCTTTTAGATAGCGAATCATTGTTTTTTGAAGCACGGCATCGGTGGGAAGCGTCTGAAAAAGATTGTCGTTCATTGTCATTTCCCTGTTGCTCAAAGGTGAAAAAACCGGAATTTTTTCACCTTTGAGCATAGCTGAAGCCTTTTCCACATTTTTTTGAAGAAGCGGGCCAATTACGGCATCTACATTTTTGAACTCATTTCTTGAAATAATGGAAGCTACTTTGCTGTCACTTTTTTCGGTATCATACACGTTTAATGTTACCGAAATGCCGTTATCTTTTGCAAACTCTGCTGCCAGCAAAGCGCCACTATAAAAATCCAAAGCCACCCGAAGGGTTGGATCCTTTTTTAATAAATCTTGGTCATTGCTGGTAGAGTCATTAACATTTCGCATTAAACGGAAAGGGAGCATCAATGCTACCGTTTTCATTTTTTTGTTTTCAATTCTTTTTTCTAGATCGATGACCGAAATATCAGCTTGTGAAATTGCGGTTTCGTCTTTTGGCAATTTAAGAATCATGCCATCTTTCAACCCATCTTTTGCATATGGGTTAAGCGCTATTATTTCTTCTTCTGAAAGCCCAAATTTTACTTTAAGTCTAAAAAAGCCTTCTTTTGGTTTCACTTCGTAATACTGAAAATTCTCATCGTCAATTTCAGCATTTTCGATTACTGTTTTATCAGGAACGATAAGGGTTTCACCTATTTTAAGATTTTCCCCCAAAGCTGGATTCAAATCTTCCAGTTCGGCAATGGAAATTCCAAATTTTCTGGCGATCCCGAATTTAGTTTCCTTCGCCTTAACGGTATATTGTTGGGTGCCGGGTAAAGTGTTTCCAATATTTGTATTAGTATTCCCAGTATTATTGGAAGCGGCGGGAATCAACAATCGCTCACCTTTTTTGAGGCCACGGGAATACAATTCCTTATTTAGTTTTTTAATATCGTCAACGCTCACGTTGTAAAGTTGCGCTATTCCGTAGAGCGTTTCCTTCTTCTTTACTCGATGATCACGGTAATTGTTATTATTTGTTCCCGTACTTATTACGCTGCTTGAGGGAATAATAAGCACACTATTCACCTTTAATTCATTTCTGGAGTCTGGGTTGAGGTTGTAAATGGTTTCTTCAGAAATATCATATTTTTTTGCAATGCTGTAAACCGTTTCTCCTTTTTGAACCGCGTGGCTTTTGTATTGTTGCTGCGCAGCAGAACCACAACTTATCATAAAAAGCAGGGTTACCGAAACGTATATTAAACACTTCAACATATAGATAATCAATTTTTTAGATTTGCCAAACATAGTCTCGATTTCATTTTGTTATTCCCACTCGATAGTCGCGGGCGGTTTAGAGCTAATGTCATAGACTACTCTATTAACGCCTTTCACGCGGTTTATTATATGGTTGCTCACTTCCTGCAAAAATTCATAGGGAAGGTTTACCCAATCTGCGGTCATTCCATCGGTGGATTCTACGGCGCGTAAAGCAACTACTTTTTCATAGGTTCTTTCGTCACCCATAACGCCCACACTGTTTACAGGAAGCAGAATTGCTCCGGCCTGCCAAACTTTATCATAAAGGTCCCACTTCTTTAATCCATTTATAAATATTGCGTCAACCTCTTGTAAGATACGAACTTTTTCTGCGGTAATATCTCCCAAAATTCTGATTGCAAGTCCGGGTCCCGGGAAAGGATGCCTGCCCAATAATTCGGGGTCAATGCCCATTTCCTTTCCAACGCGTCGCACTTCATCTTTAAAGAGCATTCTTAAAGGTTCCACGATTTTCAGTTTCATAAAATCAGGCAATCCGCCTACGTTGTGATGACTTTTTATGGTAACCGAAGGGCCGTTTACTGAAACGCTTTCAATAACATCTGGATAAATTGTTCCCTGTGCCAGCCAGTCAACGCCTGTTAATTTGTGTGCTTCATCATCAAAAACCTCGATGAATGCGTTTCCGATGGCTTTGCGTTTTCTTTCGGGATCGCTCTCATTTCGCAAAGCTTCCAAAAAGCGTTCCGAAGCATCCACGCCTTTTACGTTCAGCCCCATATCTTTGTATTGGTGAAGCACGTTTTCAAATTCGTCTTTACGAAGCAGACCATTATTCACAAAAATGCAAAAGAGGTTTTTACCGATGGCTTTGTTCAGTAGAATTGCAGCAACCGTAGAATCTACGCCGCCACTTAAACCAAGTACAACCTTTCCGTCGCCAATCTGCTCTTTTAAAGTTTCGACCGTAGTTTCCACAAAGGCAGCGGGAGTCCAGCTTTGTTCAACGCCAGCTATATTCACCAAAAAGTTCTCAAGCAATTGTTTGCCGTGGGTGGTATGATATACCTCGGGATGGAATTGGATTGCGTAGGTTTCCTCGCCTTCAATTCTATATGCGGCATTCAATACATCTGTTGTGCTCGCCAAACGCACTCCGTTCTCAGGAAGTTGCGCAATGGTGTCGCTATGGCTCATCCACACGTTTGTGTTTTCGGGAATATCCTTAAAGAAATCCTCGCCAGATTTTATCATAGAAAGCTTCGCTCTTCCGTATTCGCGAATGTTTGAAGGTTCCACACTTCCGCCGTTGAAATGTGCCAAATACTGAGCGCCGTAACAGACCGCCAAAAGCGGTTTGTGACCGCGAATCTGTGAAAGATCCGGGTGCGGAGCATCTTCCGCGCGAACGGAAAACGGACTGCCCGAAAGGATTACGGCCTTAAACGGGTCAAGACTTTCGGGGATGTGATGGTAAGGGTGAATTTCGCAGTAAATGTTCAGTTCCCGCACGCGTCTCGCGATAAGTTGGGTGTACTGCGAACCAAAATCTAAAATGAGGACGTTGTTTTGCATAGGCAAAAATACTTTAAATATATAAGTTGGTTAAATGGTTGTCGGGAATTTTTTATGATATTTATTTTGTCGGGTCGAGCGCAGTCGAGACCTAATTATTAAAAGGAAATTGATATTTTTTGATGCCGAGCGAACGGACATTTAAAAGTTTTTTCATAATTCCAAAATAGTAAAATTTGCATCTAACGGCTCCAGGTTTTCTTTCAATAGATCCAGCAAGCTTTCGCCATATTCCAAGTAAAACTCAGAGAAATTAAGCTGCCGTTCCTGCAAACTTTGGTTTGGGAACAGTTGGTTTTGAATATTTTTTAATCGATCAAGTTCATCAGAAAGTTTTCTTTTTTGCGCTTTAAGCAATCGTTTTTCAAGATTGTCCAAGCCGTTTAATTGCTTCTTTTCCTGTGCGCCAACTGCTCCCAAAAAAGAAGCATCAGTCTGTTTTGCAAGTTCATATAAATCCTTAAATTGTTTTTTGAGAAATTCTTTTTGTTGTGAAAAGTCGATTTCTATTTTTGAAATTTCCCGAGTATGTTTCGATATTAGTTCGTGTTGCGGAAGAAATAAATCATCAATTTCTACATTCAGTTTTTGCAATTTTTCAGAAAGCATTTTAGGAACCAAAAGCACAGAATTCCGAAGTAAAAGAATAGGGAAAGGAACTTCCACTTTGTTAAAATAATCCTTCAGCTGAAACCAATACGCCAACTCGCCACCGCCGCCAATGTAACAGAGATTCGGTAAAATAACTTCCTGGTACAATGGGCGCAACAATGCATTTGGAGAAAAACGCTCTGGGTTTTCGTGCAGTTCCTTTAAGATTTCTTCTTTGGAAAAGGAGATGTCTGTTTCATTTACATAAAAGCGGCTGTTTTTTTCGATGATGCGTTCGCGAAGGTTTTCCTTTAAATAAAACATATTTATTTCACGAGGATGCACTTGTTCCGAAAAGCCCAAAGCGGTCAATTTTTCTGTAGTTTCGGAAACTTTTTTAAAGCTGAGGTTTTCGGTCAGTTCCTTTTCGGCATAGGGAATAAAACATTTTTTCAGCGCTGCATCGTTGCCGTCAACAATCACCAAACCGTGATGGTAAAACAGCGTGTTAGCCAAAAAATGCGTGGCATCAGCCAAATTATCGTGTTTTGTATATGCATCGGAGAAATAGGAAATCAACTTTTTGGCATTTTCGCTTTCTCCGAACTCCTTTTTCAATTGGTGCTTCACTTCCTTCAATCCTTCGGTGGAAAGTTCGCCAACCGCGCCGGAAGCATCTCTGTCCCATTTCACCTTTTTTCCGAAAAGATTGAAGTAATTTATTTCCTCAAAATCGTGGTCTTCCGTCGCCATCCAATAAACAGGGACAAAATGGTTGTTGGGGTATGTTTTGTTGAGTTTTTCAGCAAGGTTTATGGTAGAAAATATTTTATAAAGAAAATATAAAGGCCCTGTGAAAAGATTGAGTTGATGTCCCGTGGTGATTGTAAACGTATTGTGCTCCCGTAATAAATCTATATTGCTCAAGGTAGATTGCGAAATAGAATTATCGCCATACTGAAGCATGATCCGTTTCGAAAGCAAATGCCTTTTTTCATCGGTAAAATTTTTCTGTTTTTCTACAAGCTGATGCTTAAAATTCTCCAAGTTTGGAAAACGGTTGTAAAAAGGATTTAGGCCTTCATCTTCAGCGAGATAATCGCAGATCAATTTTGAAAAATAACCTGTGTCTTTGTACGGAATGGAGTGGGTTGGCATAGGATTTCTGAAAAAATTCAAACAAAAATAACCGTTTTAAATTGAGTGTAGGTCTAAAGATACGTTAATATGGTTTTCAAGTTCCAAATTTCAAGCACCACATACCAAAATGTGCCCATTGGAATTTGGAATTTCGTTTTTGGAATTTACCTATCTTTGGCCCTCAATTAAAATACATCAAATGGTTCGCAAGTTAGCTTTTCTTCTATATTTAACGCCTGTTTTCATTTTTGCCCAACTGCAATCCCCTTCCGAGTTTTTGGGGTATGAAATTGGCACCCAATTCTCCCGTCACGCCGATGTTGTTTCCTATTTTGAACACGTAGCGGCAAACAGCGAAATGGTGAAATATGCTGACTACGGAAAAACCAACGAGCGCAGAAGGCTAACTTACGCCGTAATTTCTTCCGCAGAAAATATTGCAAATCTGGAACAGATACGTACTGATAATTTAAAGAATATTGGCATTCTTTCGGGGAGTGCAAACCCCGATAAAACAATTGTTTGGCTAAGTTATAATGTTCATGGCAACGAAGCCAGTAGCAGCGAAGCCGCGATGAATACAGCATATAAACTTATTACTGAACATACAGATTGGCTTAAAAATGTTGTGGTAATTATGGATCCGGGTGTAAATCCTGACGGTCGCGATCGCTATGTAAACTGGTACAATCAAGTGAAAGCTTCACCTTATAATTCATCCCGGGATGCAATAGAGCACAATGAGCCTTGGCCCGGCGGCCGGCCAAACCATTATCTTTTTGATCTTAACCGAGATTGGATGTGGGCAAGCCAAGTGGAAACCCAGCAACGCTTAAAAATTTACAATCAATGGATGCCGCAGATACATGTTGATTTTCACGAACAGTTCATCAACAATCCCTATTACTTTGCGCCCGGAGCAGAGCCGTATCACGAAATAATAACCGACTGGCAGCGTGAATTCCAAAATAAAATAGGGAAGAACAACGCTAAATATTTTGATAAAAACGGCTGGCTTTTCTTTACACGCGAGAGTTTTGATTTGTTGTACCCGAGTTATGGCGATACCTATCCGCTCTATATGGGTGCCATCGGGATGACCTATGAACAGGCCGGCCACGGAATGGCAGGCTTGGGAATTATAAACGACGAAGAAATTGAACTAACCCTTGTGGATCGCGTGGCGCATCATACCACGACTGGACTTTCAACCATTGAAGTTGTTTCACACAATGCTGCTTCCCTCAATTCTGAGTTTAAGAAATTCTTCCAAAATGGTGATTTAAAATACAAAAGCTTTGTGCTTAAAGGCAATCCCGATAATTTACAAGCGCTAGCGGCATTATTGGACAAACACGAAATTAAATATGGCTATGCCACTGGAGGTATCGTAAAAGGTTTTAATTATAACGAAAATAAAAATGGTGCCATGAATGCCCAGGGCGCATTGGTTGTGAGCACCAATCAACCAAAAGGCAAAATGGTTCAGGTGCTTTTTGAGCCCAATGCTGCCTTATCAACGCCCATTACTTATGATATTACTGCTTGGAGCTTGCCGTATGCCTATGGTTTGGAAACTGTAGCAAGTACCAGTTTAGTTCCTGCCAATGCATCGGCTCCAGCCAATAAGGTTTCAAATATAACTATGCCATCAGCAGCGGGATATATCGCTAAGTGGAACAGTTTACAGGATGCGGAATTTTTGTCTGCATTGTTGAAGAAAGGTATAAAAGTGCGCTTCTCAGAAAATGAACTTGGTTTTGGGGGTAATACTTTTGGTCGCGGTAGTTTGATTATTACACGTAGCGATAATAAATCCAATGTAGATTTTGAAAAAACGCTTATTGAAATTGCGAATGAAATGGGACGGCAGTTGTATGCTTCGCCCACGAGTTTCGCAGACAACTTGACCGACTTCGGTTCACAATATGTGCATTTAATAAAAAATAAGAAAATAGCAATGTTGCAGGGGGAAGGCACTTCATCATTAAGTTACGGCGCACTTTGGCACTTTTTTGAAACACAATTAAAATACCCCGTAACCTCAATAAATACAGATGATATAGAAAACATTCAATGGGCAGATTATGATGTGCTGATATTACCGGATGGGTATTACAAGTCTATTTTAAACGAAGCGTCTTTTAAAGCCGTGGAGGAGTGGATAAGCAACGGTGGGAAAATTATTGCAATTGCCAATGCCGTTAGCATTTTTGAAGGCAAGGATGGTTTTGATTTGAAGAAAAATAATTCTGAAAAACCTAAAACGGAAACCGATTCCATTGGCAATATGATACCTTACGCCCAACGCGAACTGGAAAGCACAAAAGAATTCATAACGGGAAGTATCTATAAAGTGAAATTGGACAATACCCATCCTTTGGCATTTGGCTATGGAGATACTTATTACAGTTTAAAACTCGGCAGCGATTCCTATAAATTTTTAAATGAAGGTTTCAATGTAGGCTATATAAAAGACCCAGAAAGCGTTTCAGGTTTTTCTGGGGAAACAGCAAAGGCTAAATTAAAAAACTCAATAGTTTTTGCGGAAGCGAAAAAGGGCAGGGGCAGCGTAGTTTATATGGTTGATGATGTTAGTTTCCGCTCCTTTTGGCAGAATGGGAAACTTTTTTTGGCGAATGCGGTGTTTTTTATCAATTAAAAAACTACTTGTTCTCTAAAATTTCCACAGAAATATTTTTTGTTTTAATCTCGGAGAGTAGCTCTAGTTTACCATCCAAATAAAGAGAGTCCACGGTTTTTAAATCGACTGTCTTCCAAGGCTCCAATTTGTAATTTTCGTAATCAACAAACCGTATTCCGTTTATCATTCTTGGATTGTAGGCTTTGCGGAAACGGATGCCGCCTTCGCCTGTGTAGAATTTATAGGCGAAATAATCTACAGTGAAATTCTGCTGGTTTATCCAATACATATAAACATCTTCGTGGTCTGTTCCGCCGCTATCTTCTTCAAAAGTTACCTGTATTTCATAATATTTTTCACCCTCTATTTCAGCGTTGCCTACCAGTTCCTTTTTAACTGCGGGGTCGTTTAGGCCATAGGGCAACTGTACAAAATAATGTACGGAATTTACCGAGTTTGCATATTTGCTAGCCGTAGAGTCGGGAACAATAATCTTATTGGCATTCACATAGCGTTCAAAACCCGTGTTGGTAAGCACATCCAAGGTCTCGCCAAGGGAATCTGTAATGGTACGGGTAAATTCATATTGGCCATTGTGGCGTTTGCTACTGTATTTGGTATTTCGGAAGGTGAAGTTTATCATGGCTGCTCCATAATTTTCGCCTCCGGCATTCGCAATTGCTTTGTCTACGATTTGCTGAGCGGTACGTTTTTTCTCTTCTGGCTTGCAGGAGCTAAAAATTATCAGAGAACAGATTATTAATAGATATTTCATAGAATTTATTTTTTAAAGATACGAATCTATATACGAGGCTCAAAATAGATAATTTTATATTAGACAATCGTTCTAAAAGTAAGATTGACCCTCGGCGATTGTATTTTTTTTGTAGGTGGCAAGCGGTGCAGCCAGTGGGTTTGTGTAGCACCTTTCATAATCAATAGGCTACCATGTTGTAGGTTTAGGGAAACGGTTTCTTTGGTTTCCTTATGTTTAAAGGCAAACTTGCGCTCTGCCCCAAAACTTACCGAGGCTATGGCGCCATTTTTTTTCAGGTCTTTTTCGGCATCGCTGTGCCATGACATGCCTTCCTCGCCAGAGTGGTAAAGGTTTAATAGGCAACTGTTAAAAGTTTCGCCACTTTTTGTTTCTATTTTCTTTTTTAGTTGCAGGAGTTCGGGTGTCCACAAATGCGCTTTTTTTGTCACTTTTGAATAGGTATATTCAAACTCTTTTTCACCGTACCATGCTACTTTTCTTTTGGTGATAATTTTTTTTCCAAAGATGATGGCTTCGTCATTTTTCCAGGCAATGCTATTCAGAAGTATGTTGTAATAATGATTGGCTTCTTTTTCAGAAAATACCCTTCCGAAGTAATTTACAATACCATCCCTAGGCAACAGGTTGTGCTCGGTATCCATTTCAAAGTTGAACAATTCCATAATGGAACAAATAACAAACAACAAATTCCAACTTCCAAATAACAATTAACAATTAACAATTAACAAATAGCGTATAACCCCTAACTTTATAGTATCTTAGATGTTTCATTTTTAAGTAATGAGCAATTTTAAAAAACCGCTATTATGAATATTATTTTACTTGTTATTGGTATTCTTGCTGTCGTGGCTATCCTACTTGTTATAGTCTATAACCGTTTTGTAAAAAATAGAAATATGGTAAAAGACGCTTGGAGCAATATAGATGTTGCCCTAAAACGCCGCTATGATTTGATCCCGAATCTAGTGGAAACGGTCAAGGGATACGCAGCACACGAAAAATCAACCTTAGAAAGCGTAATTGAAGCCAGAAATGCCGCGATGGCAGTGCCTTCAAACGATATAAATGCACAGATAAAGGCTGAAAACCAACTGCAGCAAAGTCTGCGCAGTATATTTGCCTTGGGGGAAGCATATCCAGATTTAAAAGCAAATATTAACTTTTTGGACCTGCAGCAAAAGCTTAACGAAATAGAAGAGAACCTAGAGCGCAGCCGAAGATATTATAATGGTACCGTACGGGAGAACAATACTTATGGAGAGAGTCTGCCGGGGGTAGTGTTTGCCGGAATGCTCAACTACCAGCATTTTGATTATTTTGAAACCGATGAGGCCAGCCGTGAAAATGTGAAGGTGAGTTTTGGGTAGCGTGATGGATTGTTATATTATTTGAAATGAATAGCATTGTGGCAATAAACACCAAGATTAATAATCTGTTGTTGGATAAAAAACTATTCCTGCTTTTTTTTGGGATGCTATTTTTTCTGAAAACATCAGCGCAGGATTTTATTGTCAACAAATGCGTGGTTGATATTTATATCAGCGAGGAAGGCTATTTTGATGTCGTGGAAAATTATGACATTACTTTCACGGCCCACAAGCACGGTATCTTCAGAACCATCCGCACCAATTATGATTTATTTACCGAAGATAGCATTCAGGAAAAGCGTAAAATAAAGATTAGAAATATTGAAGTGCCCAATCATAAGTATGAAGCTGATTTCGATTTTGTACAGAAAATTAGTGACAACCTTCAAATAAAAATTGGCGATAAGAATAAAACCATTATTGGTCCGCAGCATTACGAAATAAAGTACAGGGTTTACAACGCTTTTCTGTTTGGTGATTCGCAGATTCGGTTTTACTGGAACATAAAATCTGACATGTGGCAAACCGTTTTTGAGAAGATAGATTTTAACATCCATCCACCGGAGAATGTTGATGTAGGTTTGGACAATATTTTTATCTATACAGATTTTGGTGGTGAAACAAATGAAAGCACGGAGTATGATATTAATTACGAAAATGGAGTTTTTAAGGCAAAGAGCCTTCCGCGTTTTAAATCATATTTAGGTCAAAATGTAACGGTACTGCTCAATCTTCCTTTGGGTTCTGTAGAGGAAATCAAACCTTGGTGGCCTTTCTGGACAAATTATGGCTGGACTTTGATACTCGCCGTATTGTTAGTGCTGTTTTATTGGGTATGGAATAAATATGGCAAAGATGATAGGGTAGTGGCAACTACCAGTTACTTTCCGCCCAGCGGCATAGATCCCGCAATGGCTGGTTTTTTAATTGACGATACCGAAGATACACAAGACCTTATTGCCTTGATCCCATATTGGGGTTCGCGAGGAATTATCACTATGGAGCAAATACCAAAAAAGGGCTGGTTTGGTAAGGACGACACCAAATTAACCAAACTTAAACCCTTGCCCGACGGTGCGCCCGATTATGAACGGAAAATTTTTGACGGGCTTTTTGGCAGCTCAACAGTTTCCTCGAAACAGGAAGTGTTGATAAGTAGTCTAAAGGATTCATTTTATACGAAAATGGCAAGTGCCAAAACACTTCTGAAAGCCAAAGCTCAAATATATTATGAGGCCGAAGCAAAGAAAATGCAGACCCGAACTATAATTGCCACATTGCTTCTTGGGGTTTTTCTATTTGGCTTTTTCTTACTTATATGGGGGCTTTTTGCCGCTTTGGCAGTAATTCCAGTTACTGTATTTCTTTTATTTATGACAGTCCATTTAGTAAAGAAAAATACAAAAGGCAATAAAATGCTTTCCGAGTTAAAAGGTTTCAAAAGCTTTATAAAGATTGCTGAGGAAAACAAGTTAAAAATGCTATTGCGAGACAGTCCGTCTTATTTTGAGACCACTATGGGGTATGCCCTTGCTTTTGGACTATTCAATCAATGGACTAAAAAGTTTGAGGCACTGGATCTGCAACCGCCCAGTTGGTACACTTCATCAACCGGCGCCATTACGATGCACAATTTTTCACAATCATTTTCAGATTCCATTTCTACGGCTAAGGCTACCATGGTAAGTTCTCCATCCAGCAGTAGTTCTGGTGGTGGCGGTTCATCGGGCGGCGGTTTTGGCGGTGGCGGTGGCGGGAGCTGGTAGTAAAATCGTTATATTTTTTCCCTCACCCAAAGCTCGCGTTCCCTCATTTCTCGTTTTGTAGTATTGTAATGTGCGGTAGTTTTACTTCAAGTTTAACACTAAAACCACATATTATGAAAACACTCTTCATATTGTTTACAGTAGTATTACTGAGCCTTCAGCTACACGCACAGATAGTTACCATCAGCGGTACAGTAACCGATGATACAAGTCTTGTTTTGCCTGGAGCAAATGTTATTATCAAAGGAACTTCCACAGGAACACAAACGGATTTTAATGGCAAGTACAGTATTTCAGCACAAATAGGGCAGAAATTGGTTTTCTCCTATGTAGGGTTTGAAACCGAAGAAGTTAAGATAAAAAAAGCTGGAGAAATTAATGTAACATTAAAGCCGAGTGCTGCCTTGGATGAGGTTGTAGTTACAGCGTACGGAGGAAGAAGAGAGAAAAAATCCTTGGGGTATGCCGTTGTTCCCATTCATTCAGCAAATCAAGCTCTTCAAGGTAAAGCCTCGGGTGTGCGGATCAGGGGTTCGGCTTCTTTATATGGCTCAAGAAGCTACGAAAACAACAACCGCGTTGCGGAAAACGAATCCTACGGCCGCATTGAGGAAAATATTTTTAAAAGCGTAGTTACGGCACCACTATCTACCTTTTCAATAGATGTTGACAAAGCAGGTTACAGCAACATCCGCCGAATGTTGAACAATGGGCAGAAAATACCGGAAGATGCCGTAAAGATTGAGGAAATGGTAAATTACTTCGCCTATGACTATCCGCAGCCCACAGGCAAAAATCCGTTTTCAATTACTGCAGATATGGTAAACTCACCGTGGAACCAAGATGCCAAGTTGGTGCGGATTGGTTTAAAAGGAAAAGATATTTCCCTAGAAAATGTTCCGCCTTCAAACTTGGTGTTTTTATTAGATGTTTCTGGTTCTATGAATGATACCAACAAACTGCCATTGCTGAAAGCTGCTTTAAATGTTTTGGTAGATAAATTACGTGAAAAAGACAAAGTTTCAATCGTAGTCTACGCAGGTGCTGCAGGATTGGTATTGCCGCCCACTTCGGGAGCAGAAAAACAATTAATTCGAAATGCCATTGAACATCTTAGCGCCGGTGGCTCAACAGCGGGTGGCGCAGGAATTGAATTGGCTTACAAAGTTGCAACTGAAAACTTCAGCAAAAAAGGAAACAATCGGGTCATTCTAGCCACGGATGGCGACTTTAACGTTGGTGCTTCCAGCGATCGCTCCATGGAGAACCTAATTGAGGAAAAACGTAAAAGCGGTGTATTCCTTACTTGCTTAGGTTTTGGAATGGGTAATTACAAAGACAGCAAACTTGAAACTCTAGCCGATAAAGGCAACGGAAACCATGCTTATATAGACAGCATGCAGGAAGCGCAAAAAGTGTTGGGCACGGAATTCTTCGGAACTCTTTATACCATTGCAAAAGATGTAAAAATTCAAGTAGAGTTTAATCCCTCAAAAGTTCAGGCATATAGATTGATTGGATATGAAAACCGTTTACTGAACGATGAAGATTTTAAGGACGACACCAAAGACGCAGGTGAATTGGGCAGCGGACACACCGTTACCGCGCTGTATGAAATAATTCCCGTGGGTGTAAAAAGCAAATACTTGAAGGCTATTGATAATTTGAAATACACAAAACAAACCAATCTAAATTATAGAGATGAAATGCTTACGGTAAAATTCCGCTATAAGGAACCCAATGGTGACGTAAGTAAATTGATTGAGAAAACAGTGAAAGACGAAAACATTTCCATAGATAATGCTTCAGATGACTTAAAGTTTTCAGCTGCGGTAGCCCTTTTCGGAATGCAGCTGCGCAAATCTGAATTTATAAATACTAAAAAAAGAGAAGATGTAATTGTATTGGCAGAGGCAGGTAAGGGAACCGATGCCGACGGATACCGAGCAGAGTTCATAAGGTTGGTAAAGAGCAGCAAATAAAACTTAGCTATGAATTTGTGATGTGGTTTGGTTTTTTTGATCGAAAGGGCGCAAAAGCGCTCTTTCTTTATTAATAATTCACATAAACCCAACCTATAAAAGCTTCGGGATATTTGGGGTCGTTCAGCACCAAGACGTAATAATAAGTGCCCACGGGAACGGTACTTCCAGTAAACAGCAGTCCTTTTGTAGCCACACCATCCCAAAAGCCATCAACGTTATGGGCAGTGTGTATCAGGTTACCCTCGCGAGAGTAAATGTTAAGTTCAAAGTTTTCGTAAATGTTCAGCAGATTGCTTATTTCAAAAGTATCGTTTATACCATCACCGTTGGGTGAGAAACCTTGTGGAATAAAAGGAGCACAGTTTTGTGTAGTCAATAAAAAGGAAGCTGTGGTAAAGCAGATTTCGTTTTCGAGCCGTACATAGATTGATTGTGGATCAGTGCCGTTTTGATATTGTGTTGGATTGCTAATGGGATTAGTATTCTCCAAAGCATTTTCCATAGTTGTAAAATACAATATTACATCATCGTTCCCCGTGCTTATCAAATCGTCCTGTTGTGTTAAGTCAAAAATTGCCGTATCAAAACCTGTGTCGCATTCCAATAGATTGGGCAAGTTGGGAATGGGAGGGATGCTTTCAAAGGAAATAGTTTGCTTAAAACTGTTATTGTCCTCCCGAAATTCTTCAACCGCGCCGTTGCCATTTCCATCATCGTCCACAACAGCTATGATTGTAAAAGTATTTGGCAAACTGTCTGGCAAAAGAAGTTCTACCTCGCCATTTTCACTACTACCAATTGGAATACTTTGCCGTGTTTGCGAAAGTCCCAACAAAAGTCCGTTCGTATAAAACGCTATGGAAGTATTGGCAGTCAGCGGTGCCGTGGCTTCCAAATTATAAACTGTAAACGGAAGCAATAAAGCGCGATCGCGACAGGCAGAAATTTCAGGAAGTTCAATCGTGGCATCGGGCAAAGGGCACGGAACAACCTCTACAGCAAAACTATCAACTAGAAAACAATCTGGATTTGAAACTCGAATATAAATGGTCTCTGGGTTTTCGGTATTCTGAAAGTTTTCAGGATTTGCAATTGGGTTTTCATTGTTTTGCGCATCTGCCTCAGAAAAATGAAAACTCAATTCATAAACGGGGTCAATCTGGGAAGTTGATTCGGTTAAATCAAAAAATTCTTCGCCAATAACATCACAAGTTTCCAGATTGCGAAGTCCCGTAATTATTGGATTTAGCAATAAATGGATTGATGTTTCGTCTTCGTTGTTTTCTTCATTTATTTCATCGACTATTCCGCTGCCGTTTCCGGTATCATCCACGATAGCTTTAAGAATAAAATCTGATTCAATATTGCTGGGAACCGTAAATGTTACGGTTCCACTTTCCTGTCCGTCAATGGGTATCACTCCCACAGTAGCACTTTGAGCTACTAAGGTTTCATCTGCATAAAAAGCAATGGGTGTTCCGGCAGGTAATATATCGGTACTGTTGAAGTTATAAACGGTATAATCTATGGTCAACTCCCGATTGCCACAGTCCAAACCGCCAATTATATTATCAATTGAAATAGTAGCATCCGGCAGTTGGGTATTTAATACGGTAATAATGTTGTTCACCATCACAAAATCCTGTCCGCTGGTAAGTTGGATAGTAGCTGAGGTATCGCCCGGACTTATATAATTAGAAATAGGATACACATCAATATCCATATTGTAAAGTACATCACTGCCCGTAAAACTGTTGGTGCCATTAAAGGCATTGTCGGGAGGATTTAGCGGCAGATTGCTAAGAATATTCCCATTGATGCGAAGGGTTTCGTTTACAGCAAGTCCACGGTCGCCTTCCCAAGCCAGGAAGCCTATTTTGGCACCTTCGGTATCCAAAACCATCAAATTACTCAAGGTTATTTCCAAAGTTTGGTCAACGCGCGATACACTTTGCAAACCATCAAATATATTTACTTGATTGTTGGGAAGGGTCACATCCTCATAAACCACGGTCACCGCCCAACCCCCGAAGTTGGTGCCCGAGCCTGGTGGACTGCAATATGCAGGAATTACAAGCGTAAGGTCTAAATCGGAAAGTGTATAGTTGCCATTTCCGGTGGTTTGAATTTGCTCGGTAACATCTGCAAATGCTGAAAAATAAATATAATCCTGTCCGCCGCTGTTATAACTTTCATTAAAGGTGCGTTCTGCAGTTATCGGAACTTGGTTGAAGGTTACGTTGAAATCCCCAGGACCAGACCCTGCCCAATATAAATAGGCAGCAACTACCTCTTGATTGGATTGTAATTGAAAGTTGGCACTGCTGCTGGTAAGAATGAAGCATTGTCCGCCTTGACCATTTTCTTCAACATTTAATGTATTGCCAAATGCTGTGTAGTCATATTGACCATTGAATTGCCTAAAGAGCGAAATATCCTGAGAAAAAACTCCAGTGAAGATAAATAAACAGAATATGGAAAAAATGTACTTCAAAAAAGAGTTTTGTTGATTGCCTGTTAAATATAGGAAAAAATGAAGTCATAACTCCATAAACATATCAACTCACTAAAGATCTCTTTTCTTTAGAATGGCGTAAGACCAATAAATAAAAAGGGAGGTCCAAATAAGAACAATCAACACATTGAGCCAAGTAACCTGATAGTCTTTTGTAAAATTTTCTCCCAATTGATTGGCGGCGGATTGTATGGCGCCCAAGCGGCTCATAGGTTCCTTGATAAGATTTGCCATTGCATTCAGCGGAAAAAATTGCGCAACATTGTCAGCAATTTCAGTGTCTTTAAAAAACTGCCATTTCATCAAACCGTAAGATAACCATTCTACAATTTGCCATACAATCAGAAAGCCAAGCGCGAAGGCGGAACGTTTCACCAAAACCCCCAGGAATAGACAGAAAGAGAAAAAGGCTACCAATTTTATAAAATAGGCGCCTATGTATTCCATATCGCTGAAAATAATTCCTATTTCATTGTAATCTGAAAAGAAAAGCCCCAAAATCAACGAGACACCAAAAATAAAAACCGTTGATATCACTGCGAAAAGCAAGACGGTCAAAAACTTTGAAAGTACAAATTCCTTTTTGCTAAGGCCGTCAATAAGGTTTTGTTTCAACGTTCTATAACTGTATTCATTGCTCATCATGGAAACAATTACGATGGCTAAAAACAATTTTAAAATTGCTGCCACATAGGTATTGAAATGCCAGATATACGGAAAGTTGAAAATTCCCTGATCGGCAACCCGAAAGTGAAAATCACCAAAGTTAAACTCAATGGACGCAATTAGGGCGATAAAAGTGATTAGCACAAAATAAATTATGGAAATAACCTTTGCCGAACGGTTATAGCGCAGTTTTTGAAGTTCTATATTTAATAATCGTAGCATTGCGGTTAGTTTTGTTTGGTAAGTTCAAGGAATTGTTCTTCAAGGCTTTCCTTGCGTTTCACAAGGTGGCTAAGGGTGATGCCTTTTTCAAAAAGCAGTTTGTTTACTTCCGAAGCATCCATCGGTGCGTTGAGGTAGGCGATTAAATAATCACCTTCGCGCTTTACGGTGCCAAAGGCTGCGTTTCCTTCCAAAGCATTTTCAAGCGCTTCCATATTGTTGCTCTGCATCGTTAAAAAACCGTGACTGGCGTTCATCCCATCCACACTGCCAGAATAGAGGCTCACCCCTTTCCGAAGAATGACCACGTGTGTGCACACTTTTTCAACCTCGTCGAGTAAATGCGAAGCCAGCAAAATGGTTGTTCCTTGGGAGGCAATTATTTTTATTATTTCGCGGATTTGATGGATTCCCTGCGGGTCTAATCCGTTTGTTGGCTCATCGAGTATTAATATTTCAGGGTCGTTTAGCAGTGCCGAAGCGATTGCCAAGCGTTGTTTCATCCCTAAGGAAAAAGTACTGAACTTGCTGTCCTTTCTGTCCAAAAGTTCTACAAGCTCTAGTTTTTCAGAAATCTTTTCTTCCGAAACTTCCTTTATTTTACACACCAGTTGCAGGTTTTGCACGGCGGTCATATACGGGTAAAAGTTGGGGCGTTCAATGATGGCACCCACCTTTTTTAAAGCGTTGTGCGTATCGATGTTGCCATCAAACCATTTAAAGTCGCCAGCGGTTTTGTTTACCACATTCAGCACGATGCCGAGCGTAGTACTTTTACCGCTACCGTTTGGACCGAGGATGCCGTAAACATTGCCTTTTTCAATTGAAAAGGAAAGATTATCCACGGCAGTTAGTGCGCCAAATTTTTTGGTGAGGTTGTTTATTGTGAGAATGTTTTCCACGGAATTGTTTTTGGATGGTTGTTGATTGTATGACGAATGGGTTAGAGTTTTGTTACATTTTATCGAAAAGCGAAAAGCGAAGAGCGAAGAGCGAAAAGCTAAAAGTGAAAAGCGAAAAGTGAAAAGCGAAGAGGGATTTGGAGTGTGGAAATTTTTTATGATGAAAAAAGTTATGCCTTATTTGCTTCTTAAGTTGTTTTTTACCTCAGTTCTTTGTTAGGCAACGTTTTTTATATTATCTGTGACTGAAATAATGATTTCGCCAGACCTTCTAAACCTGGAAATAAAATTTCAGATGTTACATTCATTTCTTTTAACATTTTGATTAAATCTCTTTTTAATTCTATTGGTATATTAATTTTGAAAACGCCTATTTCTGGTTCGACTTTTTTTTGGTCGGTCATTTTTTTAAATTCTTCGAAAGTAATTTTTTCAAAATCAGAATTCTTTTTATCAAAAGCAAGTTCAAGATTTTTTTCAAACGTTTGTTTTGGTGAAGTTGGCATTAAAAAATATCCTTGTTGTCTTGCCAACCGTTCACTACAAGCTTTACTGTCAAGAGGAACTATTGTTGCTGTTTGTCCAAAATTATCGGAATATTCACAAGCAATAAATTCATTAGCAAAATTTGTGTGATGAATATTTATTTCATCTTTTAAAGCCATTCTTTTCTCATATGGTAGGTTTTGTTTTTCAAACAAGTTATCTCTTAAAATATGTCTATTTACTCCCCAAACACTTGATTCAGAATTACTATCAATTATCGCAAAGTAAGTAGCGATATAAATCGATTGTGTAAAATCCAAAAGTCTCGTTGGTGCTCCATAATGTTGCATAATTGCAAGCCACTCAAACTTATCATTCTGTTCAATTACATTTTGAGAGTATAAATGAAATTTTCTTTTAAATTCGTGAAGCATCCATTTTTCCTCTGTATTAAATCCAGCAACTCCTGAAGTTTTTCCAAATTCGTTGCTTTTTCTTTCAATAGATGACTTTAAATTCCATTTTGAATTAGATTGACCACGAAAAACATATGGACTAAAAAAAATCGGATTCAGAGTATAAATCTGATTCCAATTTTCAATTTCTGTTTCAATGTATTTTATTTCGGTCATTTTTTTTCAAATGTTGCTAACTTGTTTATATCCCCAACTCTATTGGGTTTATACCGCTAATATAGTTGGCTATACCCAAGTTCTAGTATTTTTATGTGGTGTATTTCCCAAATATACAAATTTACCCTTTCCAAACCCTTCAATATACGTTCAGCAACCATATAATTCCTAAACCCCGCTAGATACCATTCAATCCTTCCCGTTTGGGTCTTGAAACCATGTGTTAGGGTTCAGAACCCTTCCGTATAGGTACACCAACCCTAACGGATGTGTGTAGAACCCTAACGGATACGTCCCACAATCCTAACGGATACGTCCGACACCCTAACGTATGTATATAGAACCCTAACGGATACGTCCCACAACCCTAACGGATGTATGTAGAACCCTAACAGATACGTCCCACAACCCTAGCGCATTTATGTAGAACCCTAATCGCTCATTCCTCATCGCTAGTCGCTAGTAATTCTTTCTTCCTATTTCCTTACCTTTGCGTTTCAATTTAAAAAAACAAAAAATGCAAGACGGTATTTACGCAAAAATAACCACCGAAAAAGGAGAAATCCTGATAAAACTAACGCACGACAAAACTCCGGGAACGGTTGGAAACTTTGTGGCTTTGGCAGAAGGAAATTTAGAGAATTCAGCAAAACCACAGGGAACACCCTATTATGATGGGTTAAAATTTCACCGTGTAATCCCAGATTTTATGATTCAGGGCGGCGATCCAAAAGGAACAGGCTCTGGCGGACCGGGTTATGATTTTGAGGATGAGTTCCATCAAGACCTTCGCCACGATACCCCGGGGGTGCTTTCCATGGCAAATGCTGGGCCAGCGAGCAACGGTAGTCAGTTTTTTATAACGCACGTTGCAACGCCTTGGTTGGATAACAAGCACACGATTTTTGGAAATGTAGTGGAAGGGCAGGACGTTGTTGATAGTGTTGCGCAAGGCGATACTATGCAAAAGGTTGAAATAATCCGCGTAGGCGAAGAAGCCAAAAACTGGAATGCTGTTGAGGCTTTTAGAAGTTTTACTGGTGAAAGGGAGCAGCGAATTGCAAAAATGAAAGAGGCTCAGGAAGCCGAACTGAAAAAAATTTCAGAAGGTTTTGATAGAACCGATAGCGGACTTCTTTACAAAATAATTCAAAAAGGAAACGGGAAAAAAGCCGAAAAGGGAAAAACAGTTTCTGTGCATTACAAAGGTGCATTAACTGACGGAACTGAATTTGACTCGTCATACAAAAGAAAACAACCGATCGATTTTCAACTGGGCGTTGGCCAAGTAATCGCTGGTTGGGATGAAGGCATCCAATTATTGCAAGTGGGCGATAAGGCCCGTTTTGTACTCCCTTCACATTTAGGTTACGGTGAACGCGGAGCTGGCGGGGTAATTCCTCCAAACGCATCCTTGATTTTTGATGTGGAATTGATGGACGTAAAGTAGTGATTCGGGATTCGAGATTTGTTAATTCGAATCTCGAATCCCAAATTAACGAATTCCGAAAGCTAAATGGATTTAGAGAAACTGAAATACCCAATAGGCACGTTTGATTGCCCTTCAAACATCACTTCAGAAAAGCTGGAAGCTTGGATTTCTATTTTGGAACATTTCCCCAATAGATTAAATAATTTGGTAAGCAACCTTTCCGAAGTGCAATTGAACACACCCTACAGGCCAGAAGGCTGGACGGTACGCCAAACAATCCATCACGTTTATGATAGCCACCACAATGCCTATACACGTTTTAAATGGGCGTTGACTGAAGCTACCCCGATAATTAAAGCCTATGATGAAAAAGCTTGGGCAGAAACAGCTGATGCCAAAAACGCGCCCATAGATTTATCTTTAGTGGCAATAAGCGCTTTGCATGCCAAATGGACATATTTATTAAAAGGACTCTCCATAGATAATTTTCAGAGAGAAATAATTCATCCAGAGCGCAATCGCACTATGTCTTTGGCTTATATGACAGGTATGTATGCATGGCACAGCAACCACCATTATGCACACATAGAAAATTTGCTAAAAAGGGAAGGGTGGAAGTGAACAATTATCAGTTAACAATAAACAATTAACAATTAATAATTTCACGGTTAAACAGTTAACCAATTTCTTCCTTCCACTTAATATTACACCCAATACTCGGTTTTTGATCCTTTCGCTGCGGATTGTTATTAAGTATGTTATCAAGTGCTTCCCGCAGGTCGCGACCGTTTACGGGAATGCCGTTTCCAGGGCGGGAATTATCTAATTGACCCCGATAAACAAGTTTCAATTCATCATCAAATAAATAAAAATCTGGGGTGCAAGCGGCATCATAAGCCTTTGCAATTTCTTGGGTCTCATCAAATAAATAAGGAAAAGGATAATTTTGTTTTCGTGCCGTTCGCCACATTTCAGCTGGAGAATCTTCAGGATATTTTATAACATCATTGCTGTTAATGGCCACAAATCCAAATCCTGTAACGCGATAATCATTGCAGACCCGAACCAACTCTTCATTTACGTGTTTCACAAACGGGCAGTGGTTGCAAATAAACATTACCACAGTACCTTTTTCGCCACGAACGTCTTTTAGTGAGACAGGTTTGTTAGTTATCGCGTCAATCAATGTAAAATCGGGCGCTTTGGTTCCCAACGAAAGCATTTTGGATTCTGTTCTGGCCATTTTCTTCTTTTCTATATTTGTTATAAACTATGGTTTAAAGTTACGATTTTTGAATGGTTATTGAGTTGGTGGTTTAAAGCCTTCTAAACTTTTTCTATTAAAGAATTTATAAAACTTTGCCGTTGCAAAATATCTCCATTAACTTTAAAAACTAAACCAATCTATTATGAAAAACTCATATTCATCATTATCCGTAGCAATCGAAGATTTACAAAATCACGGTTTTACAGAAGACTTCAACCTTGTAGGCGAAGGCATTGAATCTAAAAGTCTTAAAAAGAAATGGAAAGCAGGGGAATTGGACGTTGTGAAGTTTTACCGTTTTGAGGGAATGACCAATCCGGGCGACAACACTATTCTTTATTTAATAGAAACCCACGACGGTCAGAAAGGCTTGCTCGTGGATGTTTACGGTGCCGACCAAGGTGAGATTTCTCCAGAAATGATTAAAAAACTTTCCATTCACCATGACGAATGATTTAACCTGGGCCGATTTTGAGAAAGTCGAAATGCGCGTGGGGACCATAATTGAAGCCAACGATTTTCCCAAAGCACGAAATCCTTCCTATCAACTTTTAGTAGATTTTGGAAATGAAATTGGGCAGCGGAAAACTTCTGCACAAATAACTTCACTTTATTCCAAAGAGGAATTGATTGGCAAGCAAGTAGTTGCCGTAGTTAATTTTCCGAAGAAACAGATAGCCAATTTTATGAGCGAATGTCTGGTTTTGGGTGCTGTAGAAGGAAAAAATGTCACCTTGCTACGGCCCGATATGAAGGTTGAAAACGGTTTACGAATTTTATAGCTAAAGTTTTTTTGTGATATCTTCGCTGAATCAATCCACTCAATAATGAATAAATATTTACTTTTTCTATTACTTCCATTAGTCTTCATTGCATGTAGAGAAAATCCTGAAAGAAAAAACGCAAACACAGCAGCCGCCGAAGAAAATTTTGAAATGATAGAACAAATGCAATGGCTTTTAGGAACTTGGGTGAACCAGAATGGAGAAGAATATTCCCAAGAAACGTGGTCTGCAGAAAATGACAGTACTTTTACTGCCTATAGTTTTGTTGAGGTAAATAAAAAGAAGGTTGTTTTTGCTGAAACTATGGCACTTGAGCAAAAAGGAGAAAACTTATTGTTGACAGTAGCAGTCGCAAATCAAAACGATAAAAAACCAGTTACATTTAAAATGATTTCTTTAGAAAATGGACAAGTCATTTTTGAAAATAAAAACAACGATTTTCCGCAACGCATAGTCTATACAAATCCTGCAAAAGATTCACTCCACGCTTGGATCGAAGGGACTGAAAATGGTGAGCCAAAAAAGATTGATTTCTCCTTTTCAAGACAATAAAAGCTCAGGATTGCTTTTCTGAATAGTCCTTTATTTCTTTTACAGGCATAAGGGTTACATCATAAATTTTCCAATGAAATTCTTGGAGTTTTTTTAATCCTTCTTCAATAGACTGGGAAAGGTCTATTCCCGGTTCTGCTATAACCTGCACATCTCCAAAATATACCTGTCCTTCTTCCCGAAACCGTGCTTTTGCATCTATAACCCATTCCCAAGATTTTACAAAGCGCTCTGTTTTTTCCACCAGTTCATCGGGTTTTTCGTCTTTAATGTGCACTGGTTTTCTATCCATTAAATCCTGAACGGCATCCTTTAAATTTGTATACCCATCCTTTAAAACTGAAAATGAAATAAACAGCGCCGCACTGGCATCTGCCCACCACCAACCCATACCAAGCCCCAAAATTCCAGCCATGGCCGCAAAACCAGTCATATAATCGGCCTTTTGCGCATTGGCATCGGTATAGAGAATTTTATTGTGAAGTTTTTTTGCGAGGGGCAATTTCTTATAGCCCAAATACATCGCTGGCAGCGAGCTATATATTAGTACAGCAATCATTATCCAGCCCATCCAAATTTGTTTTCCAAATAAAACAATAGTGCCAATAGTAGGATGTTCCGCTTTTATAAGGGTTATAGTGGAATCAACCAAAAGAAAAACTCCCATTCCAAAAAGGGCAATACTACCCGTTAAAAACGCAATGCTGAAGACGCGGTGAAAGCCATACTGAAACTTTTGGGTGGGTTTTCTATTATAAATGCGCGAAGCTATCAAAAAGGAAATTGCAGGAATTATACTAAGGGCATCTTCCAGCCAAGCTGTTTTCATTGCCTGAGAAGAACCCATAACCAGATACATAAGTATAACTACGGTTGAAAGATATACTATAGTAATCCATTCCAATTTTTTTGCTTTTTTCAGCTTTTCCTTTAAATCTTCGGGAAGTTCAAAAGCTTCATTTCTCATTGTTTTTTGTTTTTGGTGATGAATTTTTCTAGATGAAAAAGTAAGCGGTTTTCGCCTCGTGGAATAAAGAGAACGTGCTTATCATCATAGGGCTTGGTCATTCCCACTTTCTTTTTCCAATTTGAGTCTTTTTCAAAACCGCCAAGTACAATGTCCAATTGATAATTTTCGAGTTTTTTTACTAACTCCGTTTCATTGTCGACAATAAATTGGGTCTGCATTCCTTCTTTTTTAGCAAAATTCTCTACAAAGTTTTTTTCAAATGAAGTTGTGATGGAATCAGTATTGGGAACAATCCCAACACGCAAGGAAGATTTTTTTGCGTTTTTATAAGAATTGTTTGGGTCTTTTGGGAAATTGCAAGCGCTACAAAAAAATACGAATAGCAGTAGCATCCCCAAATGTGTGAATTTCCGCATACTATTTTCTTATAAATTTATAAAGAACCTTAAAAAAGGAATTATAAATTTTTGCTAAAATTCAGAAATCAACTTTTTCTTTAAGGGATTGTAAGGTAAAAACTATGCGTCAGCATCCAAAGTATCCGTCACTACATAATAACGGGGATCTTCAATAGAGTCTTCAATTATGGTTTCAAACTCAGGGTTCCATTTTAAGAGAAGTGCTTTGCAGTCTGGGCTAAGATGAGTAAGCTTTACCTGCTTTCCGCTGTCCAAATATTTATTGGCAATATTCCGCACGGCTTCCACACCGGAATGGTCTGAAATCTTGGACTCAATAAAATCGATTTCTATAACATCAGGATCATTAGAAACATCAAATTTAGTGTTGAAAGCTGATGTTGAACCAAAAAATAACGGGCCCCATATTTCGTATACTTTTGTCCCGTCTTCCTTAATTCTTTTTCGGGCTCGAATCATTGTGGCGCTTTTCCAAGCAAAAACAAGCGCACTCATAATTACACCTACAAATACAGCTATTGCCAAATCTTGCCAAACGGTGACCGCCGAAACGGTTATTAAAACAATGGCATCGGAAAGCGGAATTTTATTCAAAATTCTAAAACTGCTCCACGCAAAGGTGCCGATAACCACCATAAACATTACACCCACCAAAGCTGCGATAGGTATTTGTTCAATCAATGGTGCGCCAAATAATACAAAACAAAGCAATGCAACAGCAGCTACCGTTCCTGAAAGTCTACCGCGGCCACCCGAACTCACATTAATGATGGATTGCCCAATCATTGCACAACCACCCATGCCTCCAAAAAACCCATTTAAAATATTTGCGCTACCTTGGGCAACGCACTCGCGATTACCGCTTCCCCGGGTCTCGGTCATTTCATCAATTAAATTAAGGGTCATCAACGATTCAATTAATCCAACTGCAGCCAATAAAAATGCTGTGGAAATTATTAAATCCCAATGGCCATTTAGGGTGTCTAAAAACCCAAAAATCTGGGTTTGGAAAACCGGCAATGAGCCCTTCAAGCCAGTCCCGCCACCGTCACGTATAAATGAACCCACAGTACTCACATCAAGGTTTCCGAAGATAGTTATACACGCTACTACAATGATTGCTATTAAAGCTGCAGGAAGTTTTTTAGTGAGTTTCGGCAGACCGAATATAATAGCCATTGTTAAACCAACCAAAGCCAACATTACCCATAAATCTGGCCCGGTGAGCCATTGCGGGACCGTACCACGGCTTTCCTTAAAAAGACCTAATTGTGAAAGAAAAATCACCATTGCCAAACCGTTTACAAATCCCATCATTACCGGATGTGGTATAAGCCGAACAAACTTTCCAAGTTTAAAAACGCCTGCCAAAATCTGGATTGCGCCTACAAAAAGAAGTGTTATAAAAAGCCATTGCAGTCCAAGATATTGTACGGGCTCGGTTAATGTTAATCCAGCTTCATTACCTTTTTGAATTAAATGAACCATTACCACTGCCATAGCTCCCGTTGCACCGGAAATCATTCCCGGACGCCCGCCAAAGAGGGCGGTTACGAGCCCCATAATAAAAGCGCCGTAAAGACCCACTAATGGGTCAACACCTGCAACAAAGGCAAAGGCAACGGCTTCTGGTACTAACGCCAAGGCAACGGTAAGCCCTGAAAGTATGTCGTTTTTGGGATTTTGGGTAAAGGACAAAAGGTATTTTGCAAGCATTTCGTTTTTTTAAGGCGGCAAATATAGGGCTTTCTATTTTAGGGATAAAAATCAAGAAATCTAGTCAATAGAGTCCTACTGATTTTTTTGAGCCTTCACTTCCTTAAAAATTTTCCAAGACCGAAACTTCAAAATTGCAGTAGCGCACAGCAATCCCGAAAGCATTGCGCCTGCCACGCCAACTAGTGTGATGTCCTGACCTGTTAGAAACAAACCTTTTATTTTTGTTTTCGGACGTAAAAAAGGAAGTGCAAAACGTTCCGGCGAATGGGCAAGGCCATAAATCTCGCCACTTTTATAATTTGTGAAATTTTCTGTTGATAGAGGAGTTGAGACTTCGGAAGCTACAACGGTTCCTTCTATTTGCGGAAAAAACCTGTAGAGAACTTTTAGCATCTCTTTTTCAAAATTCTTTTTTAGTTGAAGATACTCATCGCCACGTTTCATCCAATTCGAATCTTTATATTCTTCAAACCAATCCATATTTCCTACTGAAATAGCTTGAATGGTTGCAGTATTGGGGTTTTTGGTTTCCCAATTTGGGTCCTTTGCTGAAGGGAAAGAGATATAGGCAAAATTTTCAGGAGCATTTTTCAATGTAGCTTCTTCAAAAATGGCATCAATGCCGTCGTGTTTGTAATACCACAGATTGTGCTTCGGAAGGTTTAAAGTTTCACTTGATTGATTTAAACCCAAATACAAACAAATATGGGCACTGGCAGGCTGCACATTTTTTAAGCTGAAATTGCAAACTTTTCGGTCTTCTTCCGTAAGCAGATGGTGGAAAGTATTGTTTACGCCAACGTTGCTTATTACACTTTTGCACGAAATAAATTTTTCTCCAAGCTGTATTCCTTTCACCTTAAGGTTTTCGGTAACGATTTTGGTGACATCGGCATTTATAAAAATTTTTCCTCCGTGTGCAGTAAAGACCTCTAGCGTTTTTTCACAAATTTGGTCCGCGCCGCCAATAGGGTAGTAGCCACCTTCCAAAAAATGCCCAATGACCATAGCGTGTGCGGCAAAACTGCTTTTTTTTGGCGACAGGCCGTAATTGCCACACTGCGCACAAAGAACCGCTATCAACCGTTGGTTATTGGTGAGTTCATTTAAAACCTCCCAAGTGGTTTTTTGTGAAAATTTTGAATATCTTTTTCTGAAGATCCAACCAGCGGATTTACTGAACCACGGCTCAAAGATTTTTTCAAAGAAGAAGGCGCTGCCACGTTTGTTGGTTTTTTCAATGAGTTTAAGGTAACTGTGGATTGTTTTTTCTTCTTCGGGAAAATAGCTGATGAGTTGTTTTCTGAAATTTTCCTTCCCCGCCTTAAAGAGATATTCTGTGCCTTCAATCTCTGCTATATCATATACTTCACCCATAGGTTCCCACTCCAATTTTCCATCCGTTAAAAAGTCAAAAAAACCGCGCAAGGAAGCATCTTCGGCCATGTTGCCCACGTAATGTACGCCTACGTCCCATTGAAATCCATCCTTGCGCTTAAAGCTGTGTGTGAAACCGCCGGGTACGTAATGCCGCTCAAAGATTGCAACTTTTTTACCGGCTTTTACGAGCCAGGTCGCAACGGTGAGGCCGCCCATTCCACTGCCAATTACAATATGGTCTAGCCCCGAAAAATCCAGATTTGGCTTGTAGGGTCGGTATAGTTTGTTTACCATAAAAGTTGTTGGGAAAAAGTTTTATTCCTGAAAAATAAGCAAAGTATTTGAGCTTCTGAAATAAAAAACCGGCAGCGGTTTTTGACCGTGCCGGTTTATATTTTTTAAAACTTGAAAATTATATGTCGTCAAATTCAATATCGGTGAAAGTGCTGGTATCAGTTTGTCCATTTTCTTTGGGTGGGGCTGCAGCCATTTCTACTTCATCGCTTTCTTTTTTATAATCTTTTTGGTGACGTTCGCTTATTACTTCCTCACCTTTTTCATCGATTACGTAGTTTATCATTTCTTCAAGGTTATCTTTAAACTCGTTGAAATCTTCTTTGTAAAGATAAATCTTGTGCTTTTTGTAATGGTAGGAACCATCGTCATTTGTGAATTTTTTGCTTTCGGTAATGGTAAGGTAAAAATCTCCTGCCTTTGTGGACCTTACGTCAAAAAAATAGGTGCGTCTTCCGGCGCGCATTACTTTTGAAAAAATCTCTTCTTGCTCCATCGTATAGTGGTCACTCATAATTTCTGTTTTTTGCTAACGTTTTGCCAAAAATCCAAAAAAAATCCAAATCAGCCAAAGTAAAATTTACATTTCTTTTTCCAAAAGCTGTTTTGCGTACAGTTCCTTATAATAGCCTTCGGTATTTACTAAATTATTGTGGGTGCCCTGCTGTATGATTTTTCCTTCTTCCAGCACAATAATTTTGTCGGCATTTTTGGCGGAGGAAATCCTATGGCTCACAATTATAGTAGTTTTTTCTTTTGAAATTTTATGCAGGTTTTGAAGTATTTGCTCTTCCGTTTCGGTATCTACCGCAGAGAGGCAATCGTCAAACAGAAGTATTTGTGGGTCTTTAATAATGGCACGAGCAATGGAAACACGCTGCTTTTGTCCGCCACTCAAAGTAATTCCGCGTTCGCCCAAAACCGTGTCATAGCCTTTTGTAAAACCAATTATGTTTTTGTGCACGGCGGCATTTTTTGCTGCTTCAATAACTTCTTCTTCGGAAGCATTTTCTTTTCCAAAACGGATATTATTGCGAAGTGTGTCACTAAAAAGAAAAGCATCTTGTGGTACATAACCAATACTGTCGCGCAAATCTTCGAGGTTTAAGTTTCTTATTACTGTATCGTCTATTTTCAACATTCCTTCCTCTACGTCGTAAAGTCTTCCTATCAATTCAAGAATTGTGGATTTTCCAGAACCTGTATTACCTACAATCGCAAGTGTTTCACCTGGTTTTACTGTAAAAGAAATATCCTTTAAAGCGGTAATTCCAGTGTCGGGGTATGTAAATGATAAATGATTGAATTCAATATTTCCTGTTATTGGAGTGCTTTCTGTAACCAAATTTTCAATGGAAGGTTCGGTTTCCAAAAATTCATTGATGCGTTTTTGTGAGGCCTCTGCCTGTTGCACCATTGACGTTACCCAACCCACAACTGCAACGGGCCAAGTGAGCATATTCACATAAATTAAAAATTCAACGATGGTTCCAAATTCCGCAATCTGGCCGTTTATATATCGAGTTCCACCGATATATATTACGAGGATATTGCTAATGCCTATTAACAATATCATTAAGGGAAAAAACAGGGCCTGCACCTTTGCCAAATCTATGTTTTTCACTTTGCTACCTTCTGCAAGTTCTTCAAAATTGGCGTTGGTGCGCGGTTCAATTCCGTAGGCCTTTATTACAGCAATGCCACTAAAACTTTCCTGTGTGAATGTGGTGAGTTTTGAAAGGTATTGCTGCACAATGGTTGTGCGTTGGTTAATAAGTACACTTAGTTTATAAATGGCAAGTGAGAGTATAGGTAAGGGGGCAATAGCGTAAAGCGTTAGGATAGGAGCTTGGTAAAACATATAACTGATTACAACTATAAAAAGTGTTGCGGTTGTAATGCTGTACATAAGTGCTGGCCCAACGTACATGCGCACTTTGGAAACATCCTCGCTGATGCGGTTCATCAAATCGCCAGTACGGTTCTGTTTGTAGAATCCGAGCGAGAGTTTTTCATAATGTTGAAAAATTTCGTTCTTCAGATCATATTCTACATAACGAGAGACTACAATAAAGGTTTGCCGCATCATAAATGTAAATAGCGCAGACAGTAACGCAGCACCTAACAGCAATAAAATATTGATGAGCAGTTCGTGTTCCACAATACCAACATCGGTAATTTCACCGTTCATATACTGTTTCACCGCCGTTAAGGAATCGCCAACTTTCATCGGTACTACCAGCTTGAAGACGGTTGCGATAATGGTAATGAAAACACCTAATAGTAGACGTCCTTTATATTTTAGAAAATATTTGTTGAGGTATTTTAATTCTTTCATTTACGTTCCAGTTAGCTGTGCACTAACTTTTTTAAAATTCTTAAATTAACAACCATTACTTTGTGGAATTGACAACAATAAGCTACTTTTGCACCGCCTTTTTAAAGGATGAATAAAATAATAAAAAAAGCTATGGTAACTGAAGTAATTAAAACAAACGAACTTCACAAAGTTGACCCGGTTTTCGGGCAAATGTCCTTTGACAATCATGAGCAAATCGTTTTTTGCAATGACAAAGATACTGGATTAAAAGCAATAATTGGTATTCACAATACGGTTTTGGGACCTGCTTTGGGCGGTACCAGAATGTGGAATTATACCAGCGAGTGGGAAGCTTTGAACGATGTACTTCGTCTTTCACGTGGAATGACTTATAAGAGTGCAATCACGGGATTAAACCTTGGCGGTGGAAAAGCGGTTTTGATAGGAGATGCAAAAACCCAAAAAACACCAGAATTAATGTTGAAGTTCGGTGAGTTTGTACATTCACTTGGCGGAAAATACATTACTGCCGAAGATGTAGGGATGGCAACTTCAGATATGGATTTGGTGCGCACGGTTACCCCTTACGTTACCGGAATTTCAGAATCAAAAGGCGGTGCGGGCAATCCGTCACCCATTACTGCTTACGGCGTTTTTATGGGAATGAAAGCTGCGGCAAAATATACTTTCGGAAGCGAATTGCTTGAAGACAAAGTAATTTACGTACAAGGAATAGGTAATGTAGGCGAAGCTTTGGTTGAAAATTTGAGCAACGAAGGAGCCAAGGTGTATATTTCAGATATAAACCAAGAGCGTCTGGAAGAAGTGCGTGACAAATACAGTGTTGAAATTTACGGCGGAAGCAATCTTTACGCAGAAAAGATGGACATCTACGCACCCTGTGCCTTAGGGGCTACTATAAATGATTTTACCATAAATCAATTGAACACAAAAATTATTGCCGGGGCGGCCAATAACCAATTGGCTGAAGAGCAGAAGCACGGAAAAATGCTTCGCGAAAAAGGAATTGTGTACGCACCGGATTTCTTGATTAATGCCGGCGGAATTATAAATGTGTATGCGGAACTTGAAAATTACGACCGTAAGGAAATAATGCGCAAAACCGAAAACATTTACAATACTACCCTGGAAATATTGAAGAAAGCTGACAATGATAATATTACAACACATCAAGCCGCATTCAATATTGCACAGGCCAGAATTGACGCAAGAAAAAGCGAAAAGTAGTTTTCTTTTTTCTTAAAACACTATCTTTGCAGCGCACAAGAGCATTCTTGTGCGTTGTTTCTTTAAAAACAGTTCTTTCAAAAAATATGCTTACAAGAAGACATATCCGAGTAAAAGTTTTGCAGTCCGTTTACGCCTATAAACAGCGTGAAAATCCGAATATAGATTCACAGGAAAAATTTCTGATGCACAGCATAGACCAAATGCAGGATCTTTATTTATTGTTGTTGCAGTTACTTGTGTCACTTCAGGAGCAGGCAGACAGCTTTCTTAACCGTTCGCAAAAAAAGCATCTTGCAACCACACTTGAAAAGAACCCCAGCCGCACTTTTGTTGACAATAAGCTTTTAAAGGTAATCGCCGAAAACGCAACTTTTTCTAATATTATTGAAAAGAAAAAACTCAATTACTGGAAATTGGACAGCGAGTATGTTTCAATTATCTTTAACGAGCTGCGCCAATTGGAATGGTACGATGATTACCTTTCAAAAAAAGAAACTACTTACAAAGAAGATAGAGATTTCATAATTAAGGTTTTCAAGGAATTAGTGGCGCCCAATGACAAGCTTTACGAATATTTGGAAGACAAAAGATTGACGTGGGTAGATGATTTTCCCATTGTGAATACGGCCATTGTAAAGATGCTCAATAAACTTTCAGAAAAAAATGCCTCCTCCCTTTTAGTTCCCAATCTATACAAAAACGATGAGGACCGTGAATATGCGTTGCAGCTTTTCAGAAAAGTGATTTTGAACGAAGACAAACTGAATGCCCAGATTGAGGGAAAAACACCAAACTGGGACCAAGAACGCATTGCCGATGTAGATTTGATAATTCTGAAAATGGGCATTGCGGAATTTCTGTATTTTCCATCCATTCCTGTAAGAGCCACAATCAATGAATACTTGGAAGTTTCCAAAGAATATTCAACGCCTAAAAGCAGCATTTTTGTCAACGGAATTTTAGATAAAATAGTGAAGGAATTTGAAGAAAATGGCAAACTCAATAAAATTGGACGCGGACTTCAATAAAAGTAAAAAAATCCCTATTTTTGGCGTGCTAAAAACATAAAAAACAACAATTATCATGAAAAAATCAGTATTATTAGTAGCAATACTATCTGTTTTCGCTTTTTCTTCTTGCAAGGATAATGCAGCAGATAAAGTAAACGAAGAAAATGTTGCAACAGCGGAGGCGCGTGATGCAGAGTCAGGTAAATTTCCCGTAATCACTTTTGAAGAAAGTCAATTTGATTTTGGTACTATTGACCAAGGGACAAATGTGGAGCACGTTTTTAAATTCACAAACACTGGTGAGGCCCCTTTAATGATCGTAAATGCAAAAAGTAGCTGTGGTTGTACAGTTCCAGAATATACAAAGGAACCGGTTGCGCCAGGTGACTCAGGGGAGCTTTTGGTAAAGTTCAATGGTAGCGGTCAAAACCAAGTGAGCAAAACAGTTACACTTACTACAAACACAAAAGCAGGGACAGAAACTTTGACAATCAAAGCTTTTGTAAACCCTAAAGCTGGTGCTGCGCCCGTTAAAACCCCAACTTCCTAATACCCATTTTAGGAATAAATAATTGCTATGGAACAAATACAAAGTTTTTTACCAATAATATTATTGTTTTTGGTGATGTATCTTTTTTTGATACGTCCCCAAATGAAAAAGGCCAAACAGGAAAAGCAGTTTGCCGCCCAATTAAAAAAAGGTGACAAAGTGATTACCACTGGCGGAATCCACGGAAGAGTATTAGAACTTAATGATGATGGAACCTGCGTTATTGAATGCGGTGCCGGAAAAATAAAGTTTGAAAGAGCTGCTATTTCTATGGAAAGAACAGCAAAACTAAATGCTCCCGTAAAAGAAAAGAAATAGTAAATTGTTCCTTTTTAAATAAAAAACTCCCTCACTCTATTTTTAAATAGCTGAGGGAGTTTCTTTTTGGTGTAATTGAGTAAAATTTACTCCTCTTCTTTTTTAAACCTTGAGATATCCTCTGCGGTAATTTTAGCAATATTCACAATTACTTCTACAGCCTTTTGCATACTTTCAACAGGTACGTATTCATATCTGCCGTGAAAATTATGCCCTCCTGCAAAAATATTTGGGCAAGGAAGCCCCATAAAGCTTAACTGTGAACCGTCAGTTCCGCCGCGAATTGGTTTAATGATGGGTTCAATACCTGCTTGCTCCATGGCTTGCTTTGCAATTTTCACAATGTGCATTACTGGCTCAATCTTTTCGCGCATATTGAAATATTGGTCTTTAATTTCAACTGTCACCACCTCCATTTCAAATTGTTCGTTTAAATCATCAGCCAGTTTTTGGATCATTTCCTTTCTGGCTTCAAAATGCTTTTTATCGTGGTCACGAATAATGTATTGAATCTTGGTCTCATCCACAGTACCTTTTACTCCGTGCAAATGAAAAAAGCCTTCGCGTCCTTCGGTATGTTCTGGAGTTTCAAGTCTTGGTAAAGAATTTATGTAGTCGGTAGCTATGTACATACTGTTTACCATTTTTCCTTTTGCGTAACCTGGATGCACAATTTTTCCTTTTACGGTAACTACCGCTCCTGCAGCGTTGAAGTTTTCATACTCCAGCTCGCCCACTTGGCTTCCGTCCATAGTATAGGCCCAGTCTGCGCCAAATTTTTTCACATCAAACTTATGGGCGCCACGTCCAATTTCTTCATCGGGGGTAAACCCAACGCGAATTTTCCCATGCTTAATCTCGGGATGGTTGATGAGATATTCCATTGCGGAAACAATCTCTGTGATACCCGCTTTATCATCTGCTCCCAAAAGCGTTGTACCATCGGTCGTAATTAATGTTTGGCCTTTATAAAGCAACAAGTCCTCAAAATAATCTGGGGAAAGCACGATGTCCTGTTCTTTGTTCAGCACAATATCTTTTCCGTTGTAGTTTTCAACAATTTGCGGTTTTACATTCGCTCCTGTAAAATCCGGTGAAGTATCAAAGTGAGAAACAAAACCGATTACGGGAACCGGATGCGAGACATTTGACGGCAAAGTGGCCATTATATAAGCGTTTTCGTCAATAGTTACATCTTCCATGCCTATTTGCTTAAGTTCTTGGGCAAGTTTATTGGCAAGATCCCATTGCTTTTTGGTGCTTGGGGTAGTGTCGCTATTTGGATCGCTTTCGGTATCCACGGTAACGTAACTTTTAAAGCGATTTATAATGTGTTGTTTTTCGATCATAGTTTTTCTTTTACATTACAAAATAAAGCATATTCAAAATAACAAATACATAGTTTAGTGTATTTTTGTACCACATTTTTCAACTATGTATAAAAGCGTCATTCGTCCATTGTTTTTCAGTTTCGATCCTGAGAAAATTCACTATTTTACATTTTCCTTGATTCGATTTTTTCATAAAATTGGATTCGGAAGTATTTTCAGAAGTATTTATAAAATAGAAAGCCCAAAACTGGAACGCGAACTTTTTGGACTGAAATTTTCAAACCCTGTGGGACTTGCCGCAGGTTTTGATAAAGATGCAAAGCTTTACAAAGAACTTTCAAATTTTGGTTTTGGTTTTATTGAAATAGGCACCGTTACACCAAAGCCGCAACCCGGGAACGACAAACCGCGCTTGTTTCGGTTAAAAGAAGATGCTGCAATTATAAACCGAATGGGTTTCAACAATGGCGGGGTAAAAGAAACAGTTGAAAGATTAAAGGGTAATGAAAAGGTTTTAATTGGCGGAAACATTGGTAAAAACAAAACCACTCCCAACGAGGAAGCGGTAAAAGATTATATAATCTGTTTTGAAGCGCTTTTTGATTATGTGAATTATTTTGTAGTAAACGTAAGCTCACCCAATACTCCAAACCTGCGCGCCTTGCAGGAAAAAAAGCCATTGACTGATTTGTTGCAAACGCTTCAGGACAGAAATAATTTAAAAGAAAAACGCAAACCAATTCTTTTAAAAATAGCTCCCGATTTGACCGATGAACAACTTTTGGATATCATTGAAATTGTGGAAACGACAAAAATTGACGGCGTTATCGCAACCAATACCACCATTTCCCGCGAAGGAATTTCTTCTGAAAGTAAAAAGGAAATGGGTGGTTTAAGCGGAATACCTTTAGCCAAGCGAGCGACGGAAGTAATCCGTTTTCTTTCAGAAAAGAGCAACAAAGCTTTCCCCATAATTGGTGTTGGCGGAATCCATTCTGCTGAAGATGCTTTGGAAAAACTTGATGCCGGGGCAAGTCTTGTACAACTTTACACAGGTTTTATTTATGAAGGTCCTGGACTTATTAAACAAATAAACAAAGCGATTTTAAAGCGAAAATGATTGAAACCCTAATTTCATTCTCCATCGCAACGCTTGCCTTGGCCATTTCTCCGGGTCCGGACAATATTTATGTGCTTACGCAATCGTTGGTTAATGGGACTAAAAGCGGTATTGCCACAACTGCGGGATTGATTAGTGGCTGTATCGTTCACACTACACTTTTGGCTTTTGGAATCTCGGCAATTATAACGGCTTCCGAAGAAATTTTCTATGGAACAAAAGTTTTAGGAGCTTTCTATTTGCTGTATTTGGCTTACAGAGTTTATAATAGTGATGAGCATATTTCGTTGACTGAAAATGCTCCGCAAAAATCATACTCGCAACTTTTTAAAACTGGTGTTATCATGAATTTGGTAAATCCTAAAGTGATGATTTTCTTTTTGGCCTTTTTTCCAGGTTTTCTGTGGAATGAAGGTGGAAACACAGTAATTCAGTTTTATATTTTGGGAATTACTTTTATGATTATTTCCTTTATAACTTTTAGCGCAATTGCAATGGCTGCTGGGAAAATTTCAAAATTACTTTTGGAGTGGAAAAATATGGGAATAGTATTGAAATGGCTCCAAATTATTGTTTTTATAGGAATTGCTGTTTTTATATTATTACCGTAAAGCTTAATCCTTTTTTAAAATTGAAAGATTCCTGCCTTCGCAGGAATTGCTATCTTTGAAGCAATGCAGCAAGTAAAAATTATAGAATGTCCGCGTGATGCCATGCAAGGCATCAAAGACTGGATTCCCACATCTCAAAAAGTGCAATATATTCAATCGCTTTTGCGCTGTGGTTTTGATACTATTGATTTTGGAAGTTTTGTTTCACCAAAGGCAATTCCGCAAATGCGTGACACCGCCGAAGTACTTTCAAAGTTGGATCTTTCTACCACTAAAAGCAAATTACTTGCCATTATTGCGAATTTACGCGGAGCGGAAGATGCCGTAAGCCATTCAGAAATCAATTATTTGGGCTATCCTTTCTCCATTTCTGAAAACTTCCAGATGCGTAACACCCACAAAACCATTTCAGAATCCTTGGTGATACTTCAGGATATATTGAACCTTGCCGAAAAAAACAATAAAGAAGTGGTTGCCTATCTATCCATGGGCTTCGGAAATCCTTACGGTGACCCATGGAATGTTGAAATAGTAGGCGATTGGACGGAGCGGCTTGCTGCTATGGGAGTGAAGATTCTTTCCCTCAGTGATACGGTAGGTTCTTCTACACCTGAGATAATTTCATATTTATTTACTAACTTAATAGCCAAATATCCCCATATAGAATTTGGCGCACATTTGCACACCACACCAAACGCTTGGCATGAAAAAATTGATGCAGCATATAAAGCTGGCTGCAGAAGATTTGATGGAGCCATTCAAGGTTTTGGCGGTTGCCCAATGGCAAAGGACGAATTAACGGGAAATATGCCTACCGAAAAAATGCTCAGCTATTTTACGGCTGAAAAAGTTTTAAGTAACATAAACCCAATGTCTTTTGAGAGTGCGCACAATGAAGCAACCAAAATTTTTACTAAATATCATTAAATGAAAAATTTTTTACTATTGGTTTTTGTGGGCTGTTTTTTTTCGAGCTGCCAAATCTTTCAACAAGTATATCCCGAAGACCCAATAAAAGGAGCGGGGGCCATTACTCTCAAATTTATTCAAATTAACGATGTATATGAAATTGCTCCCTTAAATGGGGGTGAATATGGTGGGCTGGCACGTGTGGCGCATATTCGTGATTCAATCAAGGAAAAATATCCAAATACCTTTTTATTCCTGGCCGGAGATTTTCTTAACCCTTCTCTAATTGGTTCTCTCACGATTGATGGCGAACGTGTAAATGGCAAACAGATGATAGACGTGCTCAATGCAATGGATATTGATTTGGTAACCTTTGGTAACCATGAGTTTGATTTGAGTGAAAAAGACCTTCAAAAAAGATTAAATGAATCAAATTTTACCTGGACCACTGCTAACGTAAGGCACGTTACTGAAAAAGGACTTATGCCTTTTGCTACTAAGTGGGAATATTCTACAGTGCCCACATCAGATTTTTCCACCTTCAGCGCCACGGATGCGGATGGAAATATCATGAAATTTGGAGTTTTTGGCGTAACGCTCCCTTCAAACCCAAAAGCTTATGTTTCGTATGGCAATATTTATGAGAATGCAATTCGGGCGTATGACCTAGCCATTCAAAAAGCTGATTTTGTAGTTGGCCTTACACACGTTTCCCTAGATGAGGATAAGGAAATTGCCAAGCGACTGAGAGCACTACCTTTGATAATGGGTGGACATGAACACTATAATATGCTTATAAAAGAAGGGAAAACCATTATTTCCAAAGCAGATGCCAATGCTAAAAGTGTTTACGTACATACCCTCATCTATAACCTTCGTACAAAATATCTTCATATCAATTCTGAATTGATGATGGTAACAGATAAAATAGCATCTTCGGCCAAGGTGGAACGCGTAGTAAACAAATGGACCGAAATTTTGGACAAAAAGCTAAAAGAAGTGATAGAAAACCCCAGAGAGATAATATATAGAGCATCGGATCCATTGGATGGAACTGATACCTCCAACCGAAGCAAACAAACCAATATAGGTGAACTTATAACCCGCTCCATGGCATATGCCTATAATGATAAAGTGGACGGTGCTTTGGTAAACGGTGGCTCCATACGAATTGATGATAGATTGGTAGGCGATATTACCAGCGCAGATATATTTAGGGTACTTCCCTTTGGAGGAAGTGTTTTAAAAGTAGATTTAAAAGGAAGTTTATTAAAAGAAGTTTTGGAATACGGAAAATCACAAAGCGGTGAAGGCGCTTATCTTCAACGTTACAAATTTTCCCAGAACCAGAATGGGGAATGGCAAGTAAGCGATAAGCCAATAAGCGACAATAAAACATATACTGTAGCCTTCAGCGACTTTTTGCTGAAAGGTTTGGACATTCCTTTTTTAACTCCTGAAAATAAAGGCATTTTGAAGGTCTATACACCCGATGAAACTGAAAATGCCGCAGATATTCGGAAGGCAATTATTTTCTATTTAAATTCGCTAAAAAAATAATGATTAAAAAGATTGTAAAAATAATTTTGATTTTGCTGCTGATAGCTTTGGTTGCAATTCAATTTATTCGTCCCGAAAAAAATAACGGAGGTTATGAAAGCGTTGCTGCTTTTGAAGCCGAAACCAAGCCTTCTGCAAAAGTTGCAATCATATTAAAAGACAATTGCTACGACTGCCACAGCAATCAAACCCAATATCCATGGTATGCAGAGATCGCGCCCTTTTCACTGTGGCTTGATGAACATATTGAGCACGGGAAAGAGCATTTCAATGTTTCTGAATGGAGCAAATACTCCATAAAAAAGAAAGAACACAAGTTAGAGGAACTGGTTGAAATGGTAGAGGATGATGAAATGCCCTTGAGGTCCTATACCATTATTCATGGTGATCTTTCCGAGGAAAATAAAAAGTTGCTGCTGCAATGGGCTGGGGTCGCTCGACTTCAATACAAACACCAATTGGAAGTTTCTTTAAACGAATAATTATTCCTATTAAATTTATTTAAATTAATTCTAAATAAACTTGTGAGGTTTATTACTGACTATTATTTTTGCGGCTGAAAAATCAATCTATCTTAATTCAGTCTAAATAATATTTAATGAAAAATCTACTTTCAGCCACACTAGTCATTTCAGCACTTGTTTTTGTTTCGTGTTCCTCTGACGACGATCAGCCAATAGTACAAAATACTGTTGAAGTTCCTTCAACTTATAAATTTATGCGTGATAGCGAGTCAACAGTTAACTTTGATGGCCAAACCACAAGAATTCTAATGGCGGGTCAAACTGCTAACGCTTTTACTGACTTTGACAATGCTACTGAATCATCATTATTGGCAATGTTCAACCATCAAGCCGGAAACATTGATTTTACAGAAGCCGATTTAAATGCCTCAGATAAAAACCTTCGAAGCAAAACTGCAGCTTCCTATGATTATTTTTTTACTAATACTTCAGAAAGTGCCGAAATAAAAGCAACTTTTGAAAACTATATTTCTTCACAGGTAAATGAGGTTTTTCCAAATATTATGGTAGTTGCTACCCCTGGAACACCTGGACAGATTGCAGATGGCACTAGAACACGTTACGTGAGCGCGAAAGGTTTAGAATACAACCAGGCCTTTGCAAAAAGCCTTTTGGGTGCTGTAATGGCAGACCAAATACTTAATAACTATTTAAGTGCCGCTGTGCTTGATGATGGTAATAATCGTGAAAATAACGATAACGGTATTACTGAAGAAAACAAATCTTACACAACTATGGAGCACAAATGGGATGAGGCCTACGGTTACCTTTATGGAACCTCTGCAAATCCTGAAAACCCAAATCTAACCATAGGCGAAGACGACAAATTTTTAAATGAATATGTAGGCCGCGTTAACGATGACCCAGATTTTTCAACTATAGCCGCAGATATTTGGGATGCATTTAAACTGGGTCGTGCCGCAATTGTCGCAAAAAATTATGAAGTTCGCGATGAGCAGGTAGCTATAATCCGCGAGAAAATTTCTGAAGTAATTGCCGTTCGTGGTATTTATTACCTACAGGCCGGTAAAAATAAAATTGTTGACGGCGATCGTCAGGGCGCTTTCCACGCTTTATCTGAGGCCTATGGCTTCGTTTACAGTTTACGTTTTACAAGAAAATCAGATAACAGTACACCGCTTTTCACAAAAACTGAAGTGGATGCGCTATTGAATATGCTTATGAATTCTTCAAACAATGGCTTTTGGGATATTGCCCCAGAAACATTGGATGCAGTATCTGAAGCTATGGCTGCAAAGTTCGATTTTACCGTTTCAGAAGCGGCAAGTTTATAGTTTAATTGTGTTAGTAGCCAATCGGCCGTTATTGCTGGCCGGTTGGTTTTTTTTAATAAAAATACTTACGATGAAATTTTTAAAAATAGGAATCCTTTTAGCAATCGTAGCAGCATCAATTGCCGCATGTTCAAGCGATAGCGATAGCCCAGAAGAAACAAACGACACGTTTGACCGCGGCGCAATGCTTGCCAATTGGGCGGATAATATCATCATTCCCGCGTATAGCAGTTTCAATTCCAAAGTAGTTGAAATGGAGAGTGCAACAACTATTTTCAACGCAATGCCCACAGTTGAGAACCTACAATCGCTGCGCTCATTCTGGAAAGAGGCTTATGTATCATTCCAGAATGTTTCTATGTTTGAAATTGGAAAAGCAGAGGAAGTACGTTTCCGAAACCGATTGAACGTTTATCCTACAAACGTTGCCCAGATTGAAGATTTTATCGCAACGGGAAATTATGATTTTGCGTTGCCTTCTACTATAGATAAGCAAGGGTTTCCAGCATTGGATTATATGCTGAATGGCCTTGCTGAAACCGATGCTGAAATTGTAACTTTTTACACTTTAAATTCCAATGCTGAAGGGTATAAAAACTATTTGAAAACCCTTTCCCAAACTATTTCAAGTTTGAGCAATGAGGTGCTTACAAGCTGGACGGGCGGTTACCGCGATACGTTTGTGGCAAATACAAGTTCATCAGCCTCCGGTGCTGTTGACAAACTTACCAATGATTATATCTTTTATTTCGAAAAAGCGCTTCGGGCCGGTAAAGTGGGTATTCCCGCAGGTATTTTTTCAAGCGGAACTTTGCCCCAAAACGTAGAGGCATTCTACAAAAAGGATATCTCAAAAGAACTTTTATTGGAAGCCATTGATGCTAGTGTAAATTTCTTTAACGGAAGAAGTTTTAATGGAAATTCCACTGGACAGAGTTTTAAAACATACTTGGATTACCTGAATACCATCAAAAATGGTGAAAACTTAAGTGCTTTAATAAACAATCAATTCGCGGTCGCAAAGAATAAAGCAAACGAGCTGAACGTTAATTTTATACAACAAATAGAAACTGACAATACAAAAATGCTAGCTTCCTATGACGAATTGCAACGGCTTGTTGTACTTATGAAGGTAGATATGGTACAAGCTTTTGATGTAACCATAGATTATGTTGACGCTGACGGGGACTAATGTTAGCGGCAGTTCAAAAATATTTCAAGAAAGACACACAGGCCGCACCACTTGCAGTCTTTCGTGTTCTTTTTGGATTTATGATGTTTTTGAGTATCGTCCGTTTTTGGATGAATGGTTGGATTGAAAAACTTTACATCCAACCAAAATTTTTCTTCAGTTATTACGGTTTTGAATGGGTTAAGCCTATTGGCGATTATACCTATCTTCTTTTTATAATTTGTGGAATTGCTGCGCTTTTTGTGGCTTTGGGCTACAAATATCGCATAGCGATTATTGTTTTCTTTTTAAGTTTCACTTATATCGAGTTGATGGACAAGACCACCTATCTTAACCATTATTATTTTATAAGCTGTGTAGGGTTTTTAATGATTTTTCTTCCTGCAAATGCATATTTTTCTATAGATGCTTATAAAAATCCAAACAAAGCATTTCAATTGGTTCCACAATGGACCATAGATAGCATCAAACTAATGTTGGGCATCGTCTATTTTTATGCAGGCTTGGCAAAACTGAACAGCGATTGGCTGTTTAAGGCCATGCCTTTAAAAATCTGGCTCCCCTCAAAATACGATCTTCCTTTTCTGGGAGATTTAATGCAGCAATCCTGGGTGCATTATACTTTCAGTTGGAGTGGCGCCCTGTATGATCTGGCCATTCCATTTTTATTGCTATATAAACGTACACGCTGGTTTGCCTTTGCTTTAGTTGTAATTTTTCACGTGATGACGCGGATATTGTTTCCTATTGGGATGTTTCCGTATATAATGATTGTTAGCACACTTATCTTTTTTGGCACGGGCTTTCACAGAAAAATAATCCGTTTTATTTCGAAATTATTGCGAATTGATTATTCCAAAATGGTCGCTCTTACGCAAACAAAGAAATACCGTTTCAAAAGAAATATTGCCTTGCCGATTCTTGCCGTGTTTTTTGTATTTCAGCTAGTGTTTCCGTGGCGCTATTTGGCGTACCCCAACGAGCTTTTTTGGACAGAGGAAGGCTATCGATTTTCTTGGCGGGTTATGTTGATGGAGAAAGCGGGCTATGCGCAATTCAAAATAAAAAATACAGAAACCGGGGAGCAATTTTTAGTGGATAACACAGATTTTTTGACGCCCTTCCAAGAAAAACAGATGAGCACCCAGCCAGATTTTATACTGCAATACGCACATTTTTTAGGAGAACATTTTGAAGCACAAGGTCACGAAAATATAGCTGTGTATGCAGAAAGTTATGTAGCACTCAACGGTAGGTTGAGCCAGCCCTACGTTGACCCAAATGTAGATTTGATGAAACAACGGGAATCTTTCCGTAGAAAGGATTGGATTTTACCATTTAACGATACCATTAAAGGACTTTAAAATAATACAATGTTGAAAAACGCCCTCTTTTTATTTTTTCTTTTTTTGAACTTTTCAGTAGTTGCACAATTTTCAATTTCTGGAAAAGTAATTTCAAAAGAAACCCAAGCCCCGATAGCCTACGCCGAAGTTTATATTTTGGATCTTGGAAAATCTAAAGTAAGCGATGTAGACGGAAATTTTGAATTTTCCGATATTCCTGCAGGCACTTATGAGTTTGCGGTCTTTAATCTGGAATATGAAGTATTGAAAAAACAGTTTACTATTTCAGAAAACACAGCGATAAATTTTGAATTGGAACTGCTGGGCGAGCAGCTTTCCGAAGTACGGATCACAAAACGTAAAGAGGAAATTTTCGCTTTGCGGAATTTAAAACAGGTGGAAGGCACGGCCATTTACGCTGGAAAAAAGAGCGAAGTGGTTGTGATGGACAACTTGACTACAAATACTGCCACCAACAATGCACGACAGATTTATGCGCAGGTTGTAGGGTTGAATATTTATGAAAACAACGACGGTGGCTTACAGTTGAACATTGGCGGTCGTGGTTTGAACCCAAACAGAACCGCAAATTTCAACACACGCCAAAACGGTTATGATATTTCAGCAGATGTTTTGGGCTATCCCGAAAGTTACTACACTCCGCCCGCCGATGCCATTAGCGAGATTGAAGTGGTTCGTGGCGCGGCTTCGCTTCAGTACGGAACGCAGTTTGGCGGGTTGATAAATTTTAAATTACACCAACCCAATCCGAAGAAAAAAATAGAATGGATTTCCCGACAATCCTTAGGTTCGTATAAACTTTTCAATAGTTTCAACAGCCTGAGCGGCACCGTGGGGAAGTTTGGCTATTACGCATATTACAACTTTAAAACGGGTGATGATTTTAGGCCAAACTCTGAATTTGATTCGCACAACGCCTACGCCCATTTGGAGTATAATTTTTCAGAAAAAACAACCCTCGCTTTTGAAATGAGCTATTTGAACTATTTAGCGCAACAACCGGGAGGACTTACGGATAAACAGTTTGAGGAAGACCCAACTTTCAGCAACCGGACGCGAAACTGGTTTAAGGTAGATTGGAAACTCTATTCGCTGCGTTTGGACCACAGTTTTTCGGAAAAAACAGATTTCAGCCTAAACCTTTTTGCCCTCGACGCGTATAGAAAATCGGTTGGTTTCCGTGAAAACAGGGTTTCACAGCAGGATGATCTGGATGCGCCGCGTGAATTGATTTCAGGAAATTTCAACAATTGGGGCGCGGAAGCCAGACTTTTGACACATTATAATTTATTTGGAAACGAAAATGTAGTATTATTTGGCGGAAAATATTACCAATCAAACAATAGCGAACGCCAAGGGCCGGGAACCAACGGTAGTGACGCCAATTTTGAATTCGCATCAGAAGAGTTTCCGAATTATCCGCGCCAAAGTGATTTTGAATTTCCAAACCTGAACTTTGCTGCCTTTGGGGAAAATATTTTTAACATTTCTTCCAAGTTTTCGGTTACGCCCGGTTTCCGTTTTGAATATATTAAAACGCAAAGTGAAGGAGAGTTCAAAAAGATAAATTTCGACATTGCAGGCAATCCAATTCTGAACGAGGATATTGCGGACAACCGCGAGTTTGATCGTGCATTTGTGCTTTTGGGAGTAGGGTTGAGTTACAAACCCGTGAAATCTATGGAAGTTTATGGGAACGTGAGCCAAAACTACCGTTCGGTTACTTTTAATGATATTAGAATTACCAATCCTTCTTTGGTTGTCGATCCAAATATTACTGACGAGAAGGGCTATACTTTTGATTTGGGCGCACGCGGAAGGTTTGGCAAATACCTTTCGTATGATATCGGTGGTTTTTACCTGAGCTATCAAGATAGGTTAGGGGTGATCGTGCGCGAGGTGAGCGATATTCAAGAGGAGCGTTTCCGCGGAAATATTGGCGATGCGGTTACCTATGGTTTGGAAAGTTTTGTGGATTGGAACATTATGGAAACTCTTTCAGCCAATAGAAATTTTAGGATGAATTATTTTGTGAACCTCGCATTAACCGATAGTGAATACACTTCTTCCGAAGAAAATAATGTGGAAGGCAAGAAAGTAGAATTTATTCCTGCAATCAATTTAAAAACCGGGCTGGGCTTTGGTTACAAAAACTTTTTGGGAAGCCTGCAATATACGTATTTGAGTAAGCAGTTTACAGATGCCACAAATAGCAAGCGCGATTTTGAAAGCCAGAGTGGCATTGTGGGCGAAATCCCTGCTTATGATATTTTGGATCTTTCCTTGGCATACACTTTTGGTCGTTTTAAACTGGAAGGCGGTATTAATAATGTTTTGGATAACAGTTATTTTACGCGAAGAGCTACCGGGTATCCTGGTCCGGGAATCCTTCCCAGCCAGCCACGTACTTGGTATGCGACGCTGCAGATAAAGTTATAATTGAAAATGACAGCGAGATTTTTAAACATATCTCTATATTTTTAATAGTTGCAGGATAATTCACAATTCTTAATTCAAAATTCTGAATTAAAAGATGTACATTTGCACGCAATTAATCCATAACCACTTTCGCTCTTTCGGAAGTTAATTTAATTGCAATGACCGCACACGACAACAAGATTCTTGGGGAAGGCCTTACTTACGATGACGTACTTTTGGTGCCTGCCTATTCCGAAATTTTACCGCGCGAAGTTTCCATCGCCACAAAATTTTCACGAAATATTACATTGAACGTCCCCATCGTTTCTGCAGCGATGGATACCGTTACCGAAAGCGCCATGGCCATTGCTATTGCTCGCGAAGGCGGTATTGGTGTGCTTCACAAAAACATGACTATTGAAGAACAGGCTGCCGAAGTACGAAAAGTGAAGCGTGCCGAAAGCGGCATGATAATCGATCCAGTTACTTTAAAGAAAACTGCAACCGTAGGTGATGCCCAAAAGACGATGCGCGAGTACAGTATTGGTGGAATCCCCATTACGGATGATGCTGGAAAACTTATAGGAATTGTAACAAACCGCGATCTTCGTTTTGAAAAGAATTTAAAGCGAGAATTGAGTGAAGTTATGACTTCCGAAAATTTAGTGACTGTTGCTCAGGGAACATCCTTAAAGGAAGCTGAGATAATTCTTCAGCAAAATAAAATTGAAAAGTTACCTGTAGTAAGCGACGATGGAAAATTGTTGGGGCTTATTACATTTCGCGATATAACAAAACTTACCCAAAAACCTATAGCTAACAAAGATAAATTTGGAAGGCTCCGCGTTGCCGCAGCATTAGGGGTTACAGCAGATGCAGTGCAAAGAGCAGAAGCTTTGGTAAATGCACAAATTGATGCTGTAATTATTGATACTGCCCACGGACATACAAAAGGAGTGGTTGAGGTTTTAAAACAAGTAAAACAAAAATTTCCGGATTTAGACGTAGTAGTTGGTAATATTGCCACAGCTGATGCTGCAAAATATTTAGTCGATGCAGGTGCCGATGCCGTAAAAGTTGGAATTGGTCCTGGCTCAATTTGTACCACTCGTGTGGTGGCGGGAGTTGGGTTTCCACAGTTTTCTGCGGTGCTGGAAGTTGCCGCGGCTATTAAAGGTAGCGGTGTGCCCGTGATTGCGGATGGTGGAATTCGCTACACAGGCGATATTCCAAAAGCGATTGCTGCTGGCGCAGATTGTGTTATGCTCGGGTCGCTATTGGCAGGAACAAAGGAATCTCCCGGAGAAACGATTATTTATGAAGGAAGGAAATTTAAATCATACCGCGGTATGGGTTCTGTGGAAGCGATGAAACAAGGCTCCAAGGATCGTTACTTCCAAGATGTGGAGGATGATATCAAAAAACTGGTTCCGGAAGGTATTGTGGGCCGTGTACCGTACAAAGGTGAATTAGTGGAAAGTATGACGCAATTCATCGGCGGCTTGCGGGCTGGAATGGGTTATTGTGGCTCCAAGGATATTGAGACTTTAAAAGAGAATGGCAAGTTTGTAAAAATAACCTTTTCAGGAATTGCGGAAAGTCATCCACACGATGTAACTATTACGAAGGAAGCGCCAAACTATAGTAGATAGCGTTTTAAGAATTAAATAATCTTTTGAAAAAGCATGGGAGTTTTCCTATGCTTTTTTATGATAGAGAGTTTTGCAATTGTTTAAAATAATTGATAATTGTTTACCATGGAGAGCTTTCTTTTTTCTTCAATTGCACCTTATGAATTTCAAAATGTAGTTTATTGATAAATAGATGTATAAAAAAAACGTGGAACTTTCAAAGTACCACGTTTCTATCTAAAAAAATTATGCTTTATTTTCCTTCTTCTGCTGTAATTGTAATTCCCAACTCGGTAATGATTGGCAGCGTAAGGTCGTAATTAGGGTCTAGATAAACCATATCTGTGGAGGTCTGCATTACTTGGGTGTAATTTTGCGCTTTAGCTACTTTATCCAATGCTTCTCCGATTTTCTTATAGAGTGGTTGTAAGTATTCTTGTTGTTTAATCTCCATAAGCTTGGCGCCGTTCTGCTGAAATTTTTGGATATCGGCCTCTAGCGTTAAAAGTTCGGTTTGTTTTGTTTTTTTTACTTCAGGAGTAAATGTAGCTTCGCCAGCTTTATATGCTTCTGCCAACTTTTTGTATTCGTCCACTTTTTTGTTAAGGTCAATGTCCAATTGCTTCCCATAGGTTTCCAATTGGGTCTGTACGGTTGTCATTTCGGGCATTTTGGAAAGTATGTAATCTATATCTACGGCCCCAACCTTGCTTTGTCCGAAAGTGGTAAGACCAATAAAGAATACGGCAATTTTTAGAAATTTCATTTTATTATATTTTAAAATTTAGGAGCGCAATATTACTATAAATATTGCAATTATACAGGCAGTTACGCTATTGATTGTAAAAAAATGTGCGCACAAACTTTAGATCCCTTTGTGCACTATTCATCATAAAGTTGTCCTCGGGTAGGTTTTAAGATTTGCCGGAGTGTATCCATCTGGCTTTTTTCAACAACCATAAATGCGGTGTGGTGCATATTGGTAATTTCTTCGTTTCCTGTTAAGGCGTTCTTTAGGTTTTCAGTTTCGGCAAATTCACTAAGATGCTTTGCGTGGTGTGTGGCAATATGTTTTGCATTTGGCCCTCTAAAATCCCATATAAGTTTCACTTTTTCAGTCATTTGTGTTTTCTTGAAAAGAAATATTTCTTCAAAACGGAGGCAATATTTTCTTTATTATAAAAATCTACCGCAATGTACGGGTTTCTGTGAAAATTAATAAAACCACAAAACACTATAATTATATTAAATTCGTTTGCATTTCTGATGTGTGTTACCACAGTTTTTTTGCTATTTTTGCCACGCTTCAATAAAAATAAATATTCAAAAAATGATGAAAAACCTTATTTCCGTATTCATTTTAGCACTAATGTGCGCCACTGCCGTTTTCTCGCAAAAGAAAAAAGAGGTATTAATGACCATTGATGGCAGCCCAGTGTACGCCCAAGAGTTCAAAAGGGTGTACAACAAAAATCTCAATTTGGTCCAGGACGAATCACAAAAGGATATTGACTCATATTTGAATCTATTTATAGATTACAAATTGAAAATTGCCGAGGCAGAATCACAAGGACTTGCCGATAGACCATCTTATCAAAATGAGCTTTCACGCTACCGCGACCAGCTCTCCAGAAATTATCTTTTTGAAGACAAAGTGACCGAAACCTTAGCTAGGGAAGCTTATGAACGCGGAAAAGAGGAAATTAATGCTTCGCATATTTTAATAAGGGTAGATTATGAAGCTATGCCGCAAGACACCCTGGCAGCGTATAAAAAAATAAAGTCTATACGCGAAAGAGCACTTAAGGGAGAAGATTTTGCCAAGCTTGCGCAAACCCTTTCCGAAGAACCCGGTGCCAAGGACTCTGAAGGTAATTTAGGCTATTTTTCAGTATTCTCAATGGTATATCCTTTTGAAACCGCTGCATATAATACCAAAGTAGGGGAGATTTCAGAAATTATACGCACCCGCTTTGGGTACCATATTTTGAAGGTACACGATAGAAGAGCCAAAATGCCCAAGATTTCGGTTTCGCACATAATGATTTCCGATAAAAAAGGACCCCGTGATTTTGATCCGGAACAACGCATAAACGAGCTATATACTATGGCTAAGCAAGGGGAATCTTTTGAAAACCTCGCCAAGCAATTCTCTGATGATAAAAACTCTGCGATACAGGGCGGTAAGCTCAAGCCTTTTTCCAAAGGCGATCTTAGAGCCCCAGAATTCGAAAATGCTGCCTATGAACTTAACAATGTAGGTGAAATAAGCAAGCCCATAAAAACCGATTTTGGCTGGCACATTATTCGCTTAGATGAAAAACTGGCAATGGAAACCTTTGAAGCCCAAAGGGAAGAGCTTGAAAAGAAAGCCGGAGAAGGTGACCGTTCTAAGGTTGTTACCAATGCAATCAACAAAAAAATAAAAGAAAAGTACGGTTTTAAAAAAGGAGAAAGCTATTTGCCCTATTTTGATACTTTTGTTAGTGATGATGTTTTGGGAAGAGGCTGGGCAAGACCTCCTGTACCTGCTGAAGAGGATAAGGTTCTTTTCACTATTGGTGATAAGGAGGCGACTTTTACAGAATTTGCCACGTTTATAGCGGGGCGCCAAAAAACCACAAGGCCCTTTAAACAAAAGGAATCTTTGCTGGTAGCCTTTTATGATGAATTTGAAACCGAAGTGCTTAAGGACTATTTTAAAATGGCACTTGAAGGTGAAAATGAAGATTATGCGGCCATAGTTGCTGAATACCGTGACGGTCTTTTAATTTTTGATGTGATGGAAAAAAATGTTTGGGACAAAGCAAAAACCGATTCCATTGGTCTTCAAAATTTTTATAACAAGACAAAACAGAATTACCAATGGAAGCAACGCGTAGATGCAGATATCTATTCTGCTACCAACGAAACTTTTGCACAGCAAGTACAAAGCATGCTTGCCGAAGGTAAAACCTCCGAAGAAATTAAGGCAGCAGTGAATACAGAAGGTAAAGTAAATGTAATGGTTACCCCAGGAATTTTTGAGATCGATGATGAAAAACTTCCAAAAAACATGGAAATTAAAGAAGGGATCTCTACCATTTTCAAAAGCAATGATTCCTCGGTTATTGTGAATGTAAAGCAGGTTATAGCCCCGGGATTAAAATCACTCGATGAGGTTAAAGGAAGAGTATTGAGTGATTATCAAAACGAACTCGAGAAGAATTGGATGGAGAGTCTTCATAAAAAATATAAAGTTGAGGTAAATAAAAAAGCTTTAAAACGAGTAAAAAAAGACCTTAAGTGATAAACCGAATTTTTCATATCATACTTATAAGTACTTTTATTACTTCCTGTGATTATTTTAGACAGGAAACAAACGAAAATGCAATTGCCAGAGTTAACAATACGTATTTATACGAAGCTGATATCCAAAAATTGATTTCTGAAGATATTTCTTCTGAAGACAGTACCTTAATAGTAAACAACTACATTAACAGGTGGGCAACCCAGCAGTTACTGATAGACCAAGCAAAAATCAATCTTTCCCCAGACAAGCTTGAGCAATACAACAAACTGGTAAAGGAATATCAAAATGATTTGTTGACCGAAGCGTATAAAAACGTTATTGTTGGCAAGCAATTGGACAGTGTAATATCAGAACAGGAATTTCAGGAGTATTATGAGAACAATAAAGATAATTTCAAATTAAAGGATTTTCTTGTAAAACTACGTTATGTGCAACTTCCGGTAAACTATGATGGCCTTTCCGCTGTTCGTGAAAAATTAAACCGCTACAATGAGAAGGATAGAAAATCGCTAAACAGCCAAGATTATCAATTTATATCCTCAAATTTTAATGATTCTGTTTGGATAAAAAAAGAAGTTTTAACACAGGCATTGCCCATCATCAGGGGCGCCAATGAACAAGTGTTAAAAAAATCCAATTTTGCACAACTGCAAGATTCATTAGGAGTATATTTGATGAAAATTGAAAATGTGCTCAATCCCAATGATACCGCACCACTTTCCTATGTTAAGCCTACTTTGAGGCAAATTATCCTAAACAAACGAAAGCTTGAACTTATAAAAAAACTTGAAACAGATATTACAAAAGATGCTATTGAAACAAACAATTTTGAAATCTATAAAAATGAATAAATTCTTATTCGTAATACTATTTTCCACAACAGTGCTACAAGCACAAATCGTTGTAGAGCCAGACAGTAGCGGTGTAGTTAAAAGCAACGATTCTTTGGTGGTACAGCAAACCGAAAAACGCGACACACTGAAACTTTTTAAAAGATATAAAGCAGAAGGTGTAAGTGCAGTGGTGGGAGAATACGTTATTTTGGATAGCGATATTGACAAGGCCTATGTAGAAATGCAATCACAGGGAATGTCCATTGAAGATATTACCCGCTGCCAATTGATGGGCAAATTGATGGAAGACAAGCTCTATGCGCACCAAGCCAAACAGGACAGTATTTTAGTTCCCGATGCTGAAATAAACGGGATGATAGATCAACAACTACAATATATGGTGAGCGAACTGGGCAGTGAGGAAAAAGTAGCCGAATATTACCGAAAAGACAATATTGCCCAACTTAGGAAAGATCTTTTTGAGGCTAATAAAAGCATCAAATTAGCCAGTTTAATGCAGCAAAAAGTAATTGAAAAAGTTGAAGTAACTCCAGAGGAAGTTAGAACCTTCTTTTTTTCCATTCCAGAAGATGAGCGTCCGGTTTTTGGAGCTGAAATAGAAATCGCCCAAATAGTAATTGATCCCGAAATTACCAAACAAGCTATAGATGAGGTAATCGCAAAATTAAATGCAATTCGTGCAGATGTTTTGGACAATGGCGCAAGCTTTTCTACCAAAGCGGTTTTATATTCAAAAGATCCCGGTTCTTCTTCTAAAGGAGGGCTTTATACTGGGGTTAAAAGAGACTCCCCTTGGGCAAAAGAATTTAAGGATCAAGCTTTTTCTCTTTTGGAAGGTGAAATAAGCGAACCTTTTGAGACCGAATTTGGATGGCACATTCTTTATGTTGAAAAAATTCGCGGGCAAGAAGTTGACGTTCGCCATATTCTAATGTTTCCCGAAGTATCACAACAATCCATTGATGCTGCACAAAAAGAAATAGAGGATATTAAAGCCAAAATAAGCTCGGGTGAAATCACATTTGCCGAAGCTGCCCGAAAATTTTCTGATGATAAGGAAACAAGAAACAATGGAGGACAATTGATTAATCCAATAAATTTTGACACCAAGTTTGACCTTACCAAAATGGACCCGACGCTTAGTGCCCAAGTGTATAATTTAAAAGAAGGGGAAGTTTCTGAAATTTTTACGGATCGTGACCGTACAGGGAAAAGTAGCCTCAAAATTCTTACCGTAACAAAAAAATATGCTGAGCACAAAGCTGATTATGCCAATGATTATGAGCGTATAAAACAACTGGCACTCCGTGAAAAACAAATTAAGGTAATAAACAAGTGGCAGAATGAGAAAATAAAAGATACGTATATTAGCATCAATCAAGATTACCAGGATTGTGAATTTGCTGGAAATTGGTCAAAAAAATAATAGAATAATATGTCAGACGTAGCAGCGGTAACACAACTGGTTTCAAAATACGACGCCCTCAAAAAAGAAATAAAGAAAGTAATAGTAGGTCAAGATGAAGTAGTTGAGCAGGTTTTGCTCGCTATCTTTTCAGGGGGGCATGCATTGCTTATCGGAGTTCCTGGGCTAGCTAAAACTTTATTGGTAAATACCGTTGCAGAAACTCTTGGTCTTAAATTCAAAAGAATCCAGTTTACGCCAGATTTGATGCCAAGCGATATTTTAGGTTCCGAAATTTTGGACCAAAACCGCGAGTTCAAATTCATAAAAGGACCCATTTTCGCCAATATCATCCTAGCTGATGAGATAAATAGAACACCGCCAAAAACTCAAGCAGCGTTGCTAGAGGCAATGCAGGAACGTGCTGTAACTGTGGCAGGCCATCACTACAAGTTGGATTTGCCATACTTTGTACTTGCAACCCAAAACCCAATAGAGCAGGAAGGAACTTATCCTTTGCCTGAAGCACAATTGGACCGTTTTATGTTTGCCATCAATCTTGAGTATCCTTCCTTTTCTGAGGAAGTTGAAGTGGTAAAGCAAACCACTACGGGCAAAATCCAAACTGTAAATGCACTCTTTACTGCGCAAGAAATTATTGATTTTCAACAATTGATAAGAAGAATTCCCGTAGCCGATAATGTTGTGGAATACGCAGTAACACTTGTAGGAAAATCACGTCCTAATAGCTCTACCGCCACAGATACAGTAAAAAACTATATTGATTGGGGCGCTGGCCCACGAGCCTCACAGAACCTAATTTTGGCAGCTAAAGCGAATGCTGCGCTTCACGGAAAGTTCTCTCCGGATATTGAGGATGTTCAGAAAGCCGCAATCGGAATACTTCGGCACAGATTGATAAAAAATTATAAGGCTGAAGCCGAAGGATTGAGTATTGAAGAAATAATCAAAAGCCTGTTTTAATTCAAATTTTATTCTTTCCTTTTGGAATTATAAAACAATCTTTTATAATATTCTGAATTTCTTAGTTTTTCATAGGTAATATTATCATATCAATAATTATATTCAATAATATTTAATATTTAATGAATTATGTTCATTAAATAAGCATTTTCATTAAATATTTTTTAAATATTCCAAATTTTTGTATTTTCGCAAACAACTAAAAATACAACTATGGCTTTTGATATTGACATGATTAAAAAGGTTTATGCCCAGATGGCAGAACGTGTTGACAAAGCACGTGAGATCACGGGAAAACCACTTACGCTTTCCGAAAAGATTTTATACTCACACCTTTGGGATGGTAACCCAGATAAGGCTTTTCAACGTGGAAAAGATTATGTGGATTTTGCCCCAGATAGAATAGCCTGCCAGGACGCAACTGCCCAAATGGCGCTTTTGCAATTTATGCAGGCCGGAAAGAAAACGGTTGCGGTACCCACTACCGTACACTGTGATCATTTAATTCAAGCCAAACAGGGTGCAGCTCCAGATTTGAAACGTGCCAACGAAACGAGTAACGAAGTTTTTGACTTTCTGGAATCTGTTTCAAACAAGTACGGAATTGGCTTTTGGAAACCGGGCGCCGGAATTATCCACCAAGTTGTTTTGGAAAATTATGCATTTCCCGGCGGAATGATGATTGGTACCGATAGTCACACTGTTAATGCAGGAGGTTTGGGAATGGTAGCAATTGGAGTTGGGGGCGCTGATGCCGTTGACGTAATGGCAGGAATGCCTTGGGAATTAAAATTTCCGAAGTTGATTGGTGTAAAACTTACCGGTGAACTAAACGGTTGGACGGCTTCAAAAGATGTTATTTTAAAAGTAGCTGGAATACTTACCGTAAAAGGTGGAACTGGTGCTATTGTTGAATATTTTGGCCCTGGCGCAAAAAATCTTTCCTGTACCGGAAAAGGAACAATCTGTAATATGGGTGCCGAAATAGGTGCAACCACTTCAACCTTTGGGTATGACGACGCAATGGAACGTTTTCTAAGAGCAACAGACAGAGCGGATATTGCAGATGAAGCAAATAAAATTCGGGAATATTTAACGGGCGATGATGAGGTCTATGCAAATCCAGAAAAATATTTTGATCAAGTTATTGAAATAGATTTATCTACGCTACGTCCACACTTAAATGGACCATTTACACCAGATTTGGCAACTCCGGTTGGAGAATTGGGTGAAAAAGCAAAGAAAAACGATTGGCCCATAAAAGTGGACTGGGGCTTAATAGGTAGCTGTACCAACTCTTCTTATGAAGATTTAACGCGCGCCGCTTCTATTGCACAACAGGCCATCGATAAAAAATTAAAACCGAAAAGCGACTTCGGAATAAATCCTGGTTCGGAACAAATTCGTTTTACAGCAGAACGTGACGGACTTTTGGACGTTTTTGAAAATTTAGGAGCAACCATTTTTACAAATGCCTGTGGCCCGTGTATTGGCCAATGGGACCGAAGCGATAGAAAAGGAGAGGAAAAAAATACGATTGTACATTCCTTCAACAGAAACTTTTCAAAACGTGCGGATGGAAATCCAAATACCCACGCTTTTGTGGGCTCACCAGAAATGGTTGCCGCAATCGCAATCTCGGGCCGCTTGGATTTTGACCCTATGAATGATACCCTTCTAAATGAAGACGGACAAGAGGTAAAGCTTGACGAGCCACGTGGATTGGAATTGCCACCCAAAGGTTTTGAGGTGGACGATAACGGTTATTTGGCACCAAGGGAAGATGGAAGTTCCGTTGAGGTGAAAGTTGCAAAGGATAGCGAACGTCTACAATTACTGGATCCTTTCCTGCCTATTAAGGATTCTGAATTACAAGGTGTAAAATTATTAATAAAGGCTTTCGGAAAATGTACCACAGACCATATTTCTATGGCTGGCCCTTGGTTGCGCTATCGTGGCCATTTGGACAATATTGCCAACAATACCTTGATTGGTGCCGTAAATGCTTTTAACAAACAAACCAATTTTGTTAAAAATCAATTCACGGGTGAGTATGGTGGCGTGCCAGATGTACAGCGTGAGTATAAGGCAAAAGGAGTAAAAACGATTGTTGTGGGTGATCATAATTACGGTGAAGGATCATCGCGAGAGCATGCGGCAATGCAGCCACGTCATTTAGGTGTTGCGGCGGTTTTGGTAAAATCATTTGCACGGATCCATGAAACTAACCTAAAGAAACAGGGGATGTTGGCACTTACTTTTGCAAATGAAGCAGATTACGATTTAATTCAAGAGGATGATACCTTCAACTTTGTAGATATTGCCAATTTTTCTGAAAACAGACCGTTAACCATTGAAATCGTACATAAAGATGGAAGAAAGGATACCATCAAGGTAAACCATACTTATAATGATGCACAAATTAAGTGGTATCGTGAAGGTTCAGCTTTAAATTTGATAAAAAAGCAAAACTCTTAAAAATGCCTTTTAAAGAAGTTAAACCTAACAGGACTTTAAATCTGTTAGGTTTTTTTATACCTTAAAGCCGATGAAGTTTATAAAGAAACACTGGAGCAACATATTGTTTTTTGCTTTTTTAGCTTTGTTGGTTTTTCCTCAAACTAGGATGCCAATTCAGGTTTTTGTACAGCGGATCGTTTCGTTTTCGCCTTCCGAAAAGGATAAAACGGAACGAGAAACTCTTAATGGCTATGAGTGGAATTTACAACGATTAAATGGTGAGGAAATCAATTTTTCACAGTCTGAGGGCAAGGTAATTATTGTAAATTTTTGGGCTACATGGTGTCCGCCTTGTGTTGCAGAAATGCCTTCGTTCCAGAAATTATATGATGACTATGGAGGCAAGGTTGATTTCTATTTTATTACTTCGGATGAATCTGAAAAAGTAAAGAGGTTTCTTCAGAAAAACGAATATACGTTGCCAGTTTTTCTTCAAGAACAACAGGCGCCAAAACAATTGAGGTCACAAGCCTTGCCCACTACTTATTTGATTTCAAAAACTGGTGAAATGGTAATAGCGGAAGAAGGCGCCGCAGATTGGAATAGTAAAAAAGTGAGAGCGTTACTAGATTATCTTTTGAATGAATAAGTTACTGTAAATTATCCGGGAAAATGGTTTTTTAGAATAGAATCCATCTCCTTTTTACCTTCGGCAATTGCGGTAATAGTGCTCCACAATTTTGGGGTTATCAAAGATTTTAATGGTTGCTCAACATTAAGAATTGCGGGGAAATTTTTTATGAGCTGCTCGTCCCAAACTTGATGAAAATTTAATAAATCGTCGGGATAGACGGTTTTGCGTTTCGTACCTTCCTCAATACCGTTAAAAGGCTCCGAAACATTTAAATAACCATAATCGTCCGTCAATTCTTCTCCTGCTTGAATATCGCGTATCGCAATTTCAAAATCATAGGCCGTAGATAGGCAGTTGCTTTTAAAACTGTGGTTCACATATCGACCATAATCCCAGCAGAGCACAAAGTTTCCCTTGTTGTTTCGGTAGCAATAGGTTTCCAGAATATTTTGGTACAGCGAATTCATTTTTTTCATCTTGGCCGGTGTGAATTCACGGTCCAAATCATCCAAAGCCCATGTTATGGTCCCGGCTGGTATAAATTCAGTAGCAACAACGCCGTATCCAATTTTATCACTTATAAACTTTAGTTCTGTTTTGGGATGTATCATAAACAATTCTAATTTTTAGGATTAAATGTAATGCAAAATATTTTTTGAATTACCTTCACTAAGGTATTGTATATAATATATTATAGCTGTTAATTTGATGATTTTTTTCACCAGAAGCTTTTAAGCTTTCCCTGGTTTGGAAGAATATTTTTCTTTGAATTTTTCCATCAATACAAATACTGTTAGTAACATTCCCAAGGCATAAATGCTGTCTTCAATAGGGACCGTTCCCAGGCGTATGCCCAGATTTTCGGCATTGTGGTACCAAACCACTTCTTCGTCTATCCAGCTGCCGGTAAGAAAACCATTCACAATAAAAAAAGGAATGAGAAGAATAGCGAAGACAGGAAAAAAAACGGTTAAAGCTTCGCGTTTATAATTAAATACCAGAGCTAGTAAAACAATGGCGTATCCAAAATTAATGGCTGTATACCACCGATCGTAAAAATAAAGCAGGGTAGCGATTAAAATAGTTTGTAGCAAATAATATACTATTTCAGTTGTTTTCCGGGAAATTGAAAACTTGGGAAGCAAATCTTTAAAAGCGTATATTGTAAAAAGACAGGCGTACGGAATACAAATGAAGAATAGCCATTCTTCCAAAGGTAAACTGCCAAGATTAATTCCAGACAAGTACATTTCATTGAATCCCCAAACTCCATGTTGTGTAAAAATAATGTCCCAGGGAATAAAAAAAGCCATCATAATAAAGGTGGCCGGAAAAAAATATTTCCAGAGTTTATAAAACTTCAATTTTGGGTGAAAACTAAATAAAAACGGAATACTTAACGAAGCTAGATCAAGCAGAAGGTAAAAATGCCACATGGGTTATTTTTTGAAATATTTCAAAGGCGGAAACAGCATCCCGAAACACTCTCCTTTTTCTTTGCCCAAATGTGTATGATGTATTTTATGTGCTCTGCGGATACCGCGCGCATACCAATTATTGGCATTTCGGAACATTTTAAAACGTTGATGAATGAAAATATCGTGAACAAAAAAATAGGTGAGTCCATATGCAAAAATCCCTAAGCCAATGGGCAAACCTGCCCAAAAACCAAAATAACTCCAGCCCACAAAACAACTGATGCTTACCAACGCATAAAACAGAAAAAAATAATCGTTACGTTCCCACCAACTGCCGTGGTCTTTATGGTGGTGGTCTTTATGTAATTTCCACAAAAAACCATGCATAATGTATTTATGGGTAAACCACGCCATGAATTCCATAATGCAAAATGTAGCAATAAAAATTAATATCCAAAGAACGGTCGTCATTATTATTTGTTAATTTGTTAAGGCAATTATTGTTGTTAATCCTGGGACCTTTGTGTTATTTAACCAAATTTAATTGATATTTTACGTAGCTGCGTGTTAAAAGCCCAATTTTTTCAATATTTGGAACACGAATTCGCGAATTCTTAATTTCTGTGGCAGGGGTTTTCTGGAGTTTTTTCAACAGTCTTTTATAATATCTGTATGCAACAAAAACGCCAAGTTTTGAATCATGTGGCAACTGAAGAATGCCTTGGTAACCTTGGGTGAAGTTTTCTTCAATTTCTTCAATTATTTTACTTTTAGAGTCTTCGTCCAAAGAGTCTAGATTTGTGTTTGGAAAATACGTTCGGCTTAAGCTTTCATAATCTTCTTTCAGATCGCGGAGAAAATTTACTTTTTGAAAGGCAGAGCCCAAATTCATGGCAGATTCTTTCAGTTGCTCATACTTTTCAGCGTCTCCTTTCACAAAAACTTTTAGGCACATCAGGCCCACAACATCTGCAGAGCCATAGATATATTCATTAAATTCTTCTGTAGTTGTGTAAACACTTTTGGTAAGGTCCAAACGCATACTGTCCATAAATGTATCAATTAAATCTTTTTGAATATTGTATTTATAGACTGTTTCCTGAAATGAATTTAAAATTGGGTTTAGACTTATTCTATCTAAAAGAGCTTCTTCCAGAGCATTTTCAAAACGACTAAAAAGCACCTCTTTGTTGAAATCGTGAAAGGAATCAACAATTTCATCAGCAAAACGTACGAAACCATAAATATTATAAATGTCCTGCCTTATGGAAGGCCCCAGCAGTCGGGTTGCCAACGAAAAGGATGTGCTGTAGGTTTCAGTTACCTGTTTGCTGCATTTTTTGGAAACTATGTCAAAAAGTTCTTTCACTGTTTTATTTCTTTTTCAATTAATCCTGCAACTAATTTTCCAGAGATAAGGGCTGGAGGGACCCCTGGCCCGGGTACGGTAAGCTGCCCCGTAAAAAAAAGATTTTTAACTTTTTTACTCTTCAGTTTTGGTCTTAAAAAAGCTGTTTGCATTAATGTATTGGCAAGTCCGTAAGCGTTTCCTTTATAGCTGTTATAGTCAGAAATAAAATTATTTATGCAAAAAGACTCTTTAAATATAATGTATTTTTTTACCTCCTGGTTGATGGTTTTTTCAAATCGTTCCATTATTTTCTCGAAATATTCCTCGCGTATCTCGGGAATATCATCAAGACCGGGAGCCAAAGGGATTAAAAATATCCCCGCTTCTTTTCCTTCGGGAACTACACTTTTATCGGTTTGAGAGGGAAAACTAGCGTAAAATAATGGTTCTTCGGGCCATTGTGGCACATCGTATATTTGTTGGGAATGTTTCTCAAAATCCACATCAAAAAAGAGTGTGTGGTGATCCACATTTTTTATTTTCTTATCGAATGCGACGTAAAAAAGTAGGGCAGAAGGCGCAAAGGTTTTCTTCTTCCAATAGTTTTCAGTATACTGTCGGAATTTTTTATCCAAAAGTGTTTCGGTGTGGTGATAGTCGGCACCGCTCAAAACTACATCGGCTTTAATTTTTTCTCCATTAATTTGCAATGCAGAGGCTTTTCCGTTTGTGACAATTATTTTTTCTACATTTTGATTGGTTTTTATAGTTACGCCCAATTTTTCGGCTAGTGTTTTTATTCCTTCAATTACTGAATACATTCCCTTTTTTGGATGAAATGTGCCCAAGCCGAAATCTGCATAGTTCATAAAACTATAAAAGGAAGGTGTATTTGAAGGTTTTGCGCCTAAAAATAAAACAGGGAACTCTAAAATTGAAATTAATCGAGGGTTTGTAAATTCACGACGTACATCTTTACTTATGGTGCTGAAGAATTGCCCAATTTTTTTCATAGTAGCAATAGTGACCAGTTCTACCGGTGAAACACCTGGCCGATAAACCAAATCTTTAATGGCTATATTGTAATTGTCCATGGCTTGGGCCATAAATTTTCTTAACTTAATTGAGCTTCCAGGTTCTTCATTTTCAAAAGCGGTGCATATTTTTTCAAGGGTATCTTCAATGGTTATAAAATCATTAACCCCAAAATAAACCCTATATGCGGGGTTCAGTTTTTCCAATTCATAAAAATTTGAGGGTATTTTCCCAAAGTCTTCAAAAAAGCGTTCAAAAACATCGGGCATCCAGTACCAAGTGGGACCCATGTCAAACGTAAAACCATCTTTTTTAAATTGTCGAGCGCGCCCGCCAATGGTCTCATTTTTTTCATAAATGGTTACATTATTTCCTGTTCCTGCCAAGTAGCACGAAGCGGCAAGCGATGAAAATCCAGAACCAATAACCGCAATGTTTTTTTTCATATTGTTTAACAAATTTACATTTTATTTAAACAAAAAAGAAATTTGCGTGTTTTTATTTTTGGGTTCTTTTGAAAGTTTTAAGAATAGTATTATTCGGTATTGGGGGTTTCAGATATTGAAAATCAGGTACTGGCTATAGTTTCTATTTGGTCAGTAAATTGTTTGATATCCTTAAAAAACTTAATATTTTTAGAGTTTTTAACATCTTTTCCAACTTTTCTGCCTAGCACCCAAAGCTCGCTCGGGCCTTTGTCGCAAACCTCTTTTTGAAATTCGTTGAGATAATTGTTTAGATTATATTTTTCAGGATGTACCGTAAAATAACTTACAAATATGACTTTCTTTTTTGTTTTCAGTAAATGTTTTAGGCTTTCTAAGGGGATATTTGCGCCTAAAAAGATAGTATTGAAACCCGCTGATTGTAATTCATAATTGGCATATAATAAACCAATTTCGTGGATTTCCTGATAAGGAAGATAGAGTGAAAAAAGTTGTTTGTTATTTTGTGCAACAGATTTCTTATTGAGCGCAGTGTGCAGGATTATGCAATGCTTTATTTTTTCGGAAATGAAGTGCTCATGTGAAGGATCAATAGTGCCAGAATGCCACAGTACCCCCATCTCGTTTAGTAAGGGTACAAAGAGTTCTGAAAAAGTTTCCCGGAATGATTTTTTCTCAAGAATTTTTTTCAGTGTATCGTCAAAAAGCTCACTGTCAAACTCAAACATGGCTGATTTGAATACGTTCAGCAAATATTCAGAATCAAGCCCATTTATAGTTGTTCTTATCAATGCCTGAATTTGTGCAGTATCTAAACTTGCAAGTTTTGATATTTTATGCCCAGCATTGTAGAGATAGGCAATATTCAATAATTTTTTAAGGTTTTCGATATCGTACTTTCTTATGTTGGTATCGGTACGATCTGGTTCAAGAAGATTATAGCGTTTTTCCCATATACGGATAGTATGGGCTTTTACATTTGAAAGATTTTCAAGATCCTTAATGCCAAATTGTGTTTTGACCACTGAAGAAAAATTAAAATTATTGTGTGAAAGTACTAAAAAGAAGTGAATTTGTTTAGATAAATTTAAAATTCTCTAAACATAATGGAAAAAATGTACCCGGGATGGGACTTGAACCCACACGCCCAAAGGACACATGGCCCTCAACCATGCCTGTCTACCAATTCCAGCACCCGGGTGGATACTTTGTATAATTCGGTTTAAAACTATTAAAAAAATATTTTAAACAAAAAAAGTTAAACCAATGGCTTAACTTTTTAGTGACCTGGCTGGGGCTCGAACCCAGGACCACCTCCTTAAAAGGGAGGTGCTCTACCAACTGAGCTACCAGGTCTTCCTTAATGCGGGTGCAAATATACTATCATTAAATTAAATTTTCAAAACGAAAATGGATTAAATTTGAGGAAAATTCAAAACCTTTGAAATTCAGGGGTTCGCAAATGAATTTTTTCTTAAAAAATTTACATTTGAATAAATAATCAATAAAAATCAGAAGATTGCTATACCATATTTTGAGAAATTCGTAATTTAAAAATCTATGAAAATTGTTTTGGTTGGATATATGGGAAGCGGAAAATCTTCCATAGGAAAAAAATTGGCAGAAGTTGTGAAACTTCCTTTTATGGATTTGGACTCTGAAATTGAAAAAACTGAAGGAATTGCGGTCTCCGAAATATTTTCCCAAAAAGGAGAGATCTATTTTAGGAATATTGAGAACAAGATTTTAAAAAAGGTACTTGATCAGCCAGATAACTTTATTTTGGCCACCGGAGGAGGAACGCCCTGCTATGGTGATTCTATGGATTATATATTGAAAAAACAGGGTGTTGTATCAATTTATTTAAGGACGCCATTAAAGGTTTTGGTTTCCAGATTGATGTTGGAAAAAGACGAACGCCCCTTATTGATTCATATAAATACTGAAAATGAACTTGAAGACTTCATTAGGAAAAATTTGTTTGAAAGGGCATTTTATTACAATCAGGCAGCGGTAACTATTGATGTGGTATCGGAAAGCATTACCGAAACCGTAGCGAAAATAATTCTGAAGTTATTCTAATACTGCTCTGTCATTATTTTTTTCAAATATAACTGAAACGTTTTCGTTCAGCGAAGTGGAAAGGGAAATACCTTTAAAATCTGCTTTTACAGGGTATTTTTTGTGATTTCTATCTACAAGGACCGCCGTTTTGAATTGCTTTAAGGGAACTTCCAGAAAATGCTTTACACCATATATCAAAGTGGTTCCTGAATGTAGTACATCGTCAACAAGCAATAAAGATTTGTTTTGATATTCTTCTGTTTTTAAAGAAGTCTGAATTGGGTTGGTAGGATTCTTTTTGTCAATTATCACTTCGCAGAGAAGGACTTTTATTGGAGAAATTTTCTCAACTTCAGTTTTTATTTTTTTCGCTAGGAGAAAACCATTGGTCATAATGCCAGCAACTACTACCTCTTTTTCATCTACATTTGTTTCGTAGATTTGATAGGCAATCCGCTTAATTTTATGGGCTATCTGCTTTTTGTTGAGAATTACGGTATTTATTTGCTGCATCTGCTTTTTTTTCAAATATAGTTATAACGTCTCATTTTCCTCATCTGTAGATTCGGTAAAATCATCCAAATCCCTTCTATCTTTTTTGGTGGGCCTGCCAACTCCCTTTTTGCGATAATAGGTTTTGGCATATTGCAGCATCTCGTTTGTTTCAAATGCTTCTTTGGGCGTTGTATCCTTTCTGTAAATATCTACCAGTTTTGCCCCTACACGGCTTTCCGGAAGATCCAATACTTCCAGTTCATAATTAATTTGGTTTTTCCGAAGGTTTATAGTATCGCCCGGATAGACGTCTCTGGAAGGTTTCACGATATCACCGTTTACCCTCACGGAACCTTTTTTGCAAGCTTGGGTAGCCATGTTTCTGGTTTTCAAATAACGTACCGCCCATAAATATTTATCAATCCTCATAATTAATATGCCCAAAACATCGTTAATGTAGTGTGCAAAAATAACGGAAAATTGTATCTTGCGCCCACAAAAAATTGATGATGATAAAAATAAAATATGCTTTTGTGCTTCTACTTTTGATACTGGGAGTAACTGTTTCTTGTAAAAAAGATGATGACAATCGTCCTGAACCCATACCCCCAAGAGATCGTGGTGCTGAAGCAATTAGGGCGCAAGATTCCATTGAGAAATTTTTAGAGACACATTATTACAATTACATGGAGTATCAGACAGACCCTGAAAATTTTAAGTTGAAGTTTGACACTATTCCCGAGGGTAGCGATTTAATTCCATTAATTCAACAAGTTGATTTTAAGGAAGTGAAAGATGTTATTGATCCCAGTGTAACTTATAAACTTTATTACCTTAAAGTACGTGAAGGAGGAGGTGATAAACCACATTTTTCAGATTATACTATCAATACTTATGAGGGACTTTTATTTGAGGATAGATCAAGTTTAGATCTTTTTGATAGTTCTGTAATCCCAGTTCGTTTTAACCTCGTGGATACTCCTACTGCCCCAGGCATCATCACTGGACTGCAGCAAGCTTTAATTGAATTTAGAGGTGCCTCTAACATTATTGAAAATCCCGACGGGACACTTACTTTTGAGAATTATGGTATTGGGGCGGTATTTATTCCTTCAGGTTTGGCATATTATCAATATCCAACAGCAGATGGAGGATTAAAGGCATATGAACAAGTTATTTTTTCATTTGAATTATTTGAATCCGAAGTTGCGGACCATGATGGAGATGGTATCCCTTCTTTTATGGAAGACCTAAACAACAATGGCTATTTACTTGATGACGATACCGATGGTACTGGGGGTGCAAATTATTTGGATAATGACGACGATAACGATGGAAGACTCACAGAATATGAAATTGAAATAGATGGCAATGGAAATATAACCTTCCCGGACGTAGATGGGGATGGCATTCCAGATTATTTAGATGCCGACAGTTAGAATGTTATAAAATATGCACTAATAAAAAAGCCCGATTCTTTTAAGAAACGGGCTTTTTTTAATACTATTTTTTAAATTATTTACGGGCAGTAACTTTTTGAACAGCGCTTACAATTGCTGAGGCATTCAAACCATATTTATCCATTAATTGTTCAGGAGTTCCGGACTCACCAAAAGTATCCTGTGTAGCAACAAATTCTTGTGGAGCTGGATGATGCGTAGAAAGTAAACGAGCTACACTTTCTCCCAAACCACCCAAAAAGTTATGTTCTTCTGCAGTTACTACACAACCTGTTTTTTTAACGCTTTTCAATATTGCTTCATCATCCAAAGGTTTTATGGTGTGAATGTTTATGACATCGGCGGTAATTCCACTTTCGTTTAAGGTTTCAGCAGCTTGTAATGCTTCCCAAACCAGATGGCCGGTTGCTATAATAGTAACATCTGTGCCTTCCTGTAGTTGGACTGCTTTCCCTATTTGAAAGTTTTGGTCTGCAGGAGTGAAATTTGCAACTTTCGGTCTTCCAAAACGCAGGTAAACAGGGCCTTCATACTCGGCGATAGCAATTGTGGCTGCTTTTGTCTGATTATAATCACATGTATTGATTACCGTCATTCCCGGAAGCATTTTCATCAAACCAATATCTTCCAGAATTTGATGCGTTGCACCATCCTCCCCTAAAGTAATCCCAGCGTGTGAAGCACATATTTTTACATTTTTCCCGCTATAGGCTACGCTTTGACGAATTTGATCGTAAACCCTTCCGGTAGAAAAGTTTGCAAAAGTACCCGTGAAGGGAATCTTCCCGCCAATGGTCATTCCCGCTGCAATACCAATCATATTTGCTTCGGCAATACCAACTTGAAAGAAACGCTCCGGATGGTTTTCCTTAAACTCGTCCATCTTTAATGAACCTGTAAGGTCTGCGCAAAGTGCTACAACATCCTTGTTTTTCTTTCCAAGCTCCGTAAGTCCGTCGCCAAAACCTGACCGTGTATCTTTTTTACCTGTATCTGTATATTTTTTCATCTGAACTATTTTCAATTTTAATAATCTCCTAAGGTTACAGGATTCTGTGAAAGTGCTGTTTCCAACTGTTGATCGTTTGGTGCTTTTCCGTGCCAATCGTGGGTGTGCATCATAAAATCTACGCCATTGCCCATTACAGTATGTAGCAAAACACAAACTGGTTTTCCGTTGCCTGTTTTTTCTTTGGCCTTTTTCATTCCAGCAACGATAGCTTTTAAATCGTTTCCTTTTTCAATATCCATCACATCCCAACCGAAAGCTTCAAACTTTGCTTTCAGATTTCCGAGCGGAAGAACATTTTTGGTAGCACCATCAATCTGCTGCCCGTTTAAATCTACGGTTACTATTAGGTTGTCCACGTTATTTCCGGCGGCATACATTATTGCTTCCCAATTTTGGCCTTCCTGTAATTCGCCATCACCGCAAAGAGTGTAAACTATGTGTTTGTCTTTGTTTAGCTTTTTTGTGAGTGCTGCCCCAATAGAAACTGAAATGCCCTGGCCCAAAGAACCCGAGGCAATACGAACACCCGGTAAGCCTTCATGAGTTGTTGGATGGCCTTGCAAGCGTGAATTCAAAAGACGGAAGGTATTTAACTCTTCCACCGGAAAGTATCCAGCTCTTGCCAAAACACTGTAGAAAACGGGTGAGATATGTCCGTTTGAAAGAAAGAATAAATCTTCGCCAATACCGTCCATCGTGAAGTTTTCGTTTCGTTCCATCAATTCATTGTATAGTGCAACGAAAAATTCGGTACAGCCAAGTGAACCACCGGGATGCCCAGAATTTACTTTGTGTACCTGCCGTAAAATATCTCTTCGGACCTGAATTACCAAATCCTCAAGCGCTTTGTAATCTGCCATAAATATGTGTTAATTTTCAGTTTCAAAAGTAAGGCATTCAATGGGCCGTTCAAAGTTGAAACGTATGCTTTTATTAACGATTTGAGAGTTTTGTTAACATGTCATTCAATTCTGAATACAGAATTCTAAATTCAGAATTATAAGGTTATCTTTGCCACCTCAATAAAAATTGCTGAATGCACTTTAAGTTAGAAGCTACAGATTTACAGAGCAGTGCCCGCGCCGCTACAATTACTACAGATCACGGAATAATAGAAACACCAATCTTTATGCCCGTTGGAACCGTTGGAACGGTAAAAGGCGTGCATCAGCGTGAGTTGAGGGAAGATATAAATCCTGACATTATTCTTGGAAATACGTACCATTTATATTTAAGACCGCAAACCCCTGTTCTGGAAAAGGCTGGTGGCCTCCATAAATTTATGAATTGGGACCGAAATATTTTGACTGACAGTGGGGGCTACCAAGTGTATTCGCTTTCGGCAAATAGAAAAATCAAAGAGGAAGGCGTAAAATTCAAAAGCCATATCGACGGTAGTTACCATGTTTTTACGCCTGAAAATGTAATGGAAATTCAACGTACCATAGGCGCAGACATAATTATGGCTTTCGATGAGTGCACGCCGTATCCATGCGAATATAATTATGCAAAACGTTCTATGCACATGACACACCGTTGGTTAGACCGCTGCATAAAGCATTTAGAAAAAACGCCTTTAAAATATGATTACGGGCAAACATTTTTCCCTATTGTTCAAGGAAGTACCTATAAAGATTTAAGAAGACAATCTGCGGAATATATTGCTTCTGTGGGCGCGGAAGGCAATGCTATTGGTGGACTTTCAGTAGGCGAACCCGCTGATGAAATGTATGAAATGACAGCGGTGGTTACGGAAATTCTTCCGAAGGAAAAACCACGATATTTGATGGGCGTGGGTACACCTGTGAATATTTTGGAAAATATAGCGCTGGGTATTGATATGTTTGACTGTGTAATGCCAACCCGTAACGGAAGAAATGGGATGCTTTTCACTTCCGAAGGAATAATCAATATCAAAAATAAAAAGTGGGAGGCTGATCTTTCAGTAATAGACCCCATGGGAATAACTTGGGTAGATACGGAATACAGCAAAGCGTATCTTCGACACTTATTTACTGTAAACGAAATGCTTGGAAGGCAAATAGCTACTATCCATAATTTAGGTTTTTATTTATGGTTGGTTCGTGAGGCGAGAAAACATATATTAGCGGGTGATTTTACCGAATGGAAAAACGGTATGGTAAAGAAATTGGATCAAAGACTATAACATGCTCAGCATACTGGATAGGTACATATTAAAGAAATATTTGGGCACTTTTTCGCTCCTTTTGCTTCTTTTTATACCAATTGGAATCACTGTCCATCTCGCCGAAAAGATTGATAAAATTTTGGAAAATGAAGTTCCTTTGAGTGAGGTTCTTATCTATTTATACAACTTTACCATTTATTTTGCGAACCTGCTTTTTCCGCTTTTTTTGTTTCTTTCGGTAATATGGTTTACTTCAAAATTGGCAAACAATACCGAAGTAATTGCTTTTTTAAGTAGCGGGGTTTCCTATTATCGGTTTCTTCGCCCGTACATAATTGGCGCTACCATAGTTTGCATTGCAGCACTTGTTTTTAGTATGTATTTGGCACCCAAGGCCAGTAAGGGTTTTAATGAATTTTCCTATAATTATCTAAAAAAAGGAAAGCAAGACAGGGACCAAAGCAATGTTTACACGCAGATAAACGACAACGATTATATTTACGTAAGCTATTTCAACGTAACCGATAAAGTAGGCAGCAACTTTACTTTAGAACATTTTGAAGGAAATAAAATGACCTATAAAATTTCCGCAGCGCAGATAAAGTATAATGAAAAAGATAGCACTTACTCCTTGTTTCACTATAACAAAAGAAAGATAGGGGAGTTTGAAGATGTTTTGGAAAGCAAGCCAAAATTGGACACCGTTTTTTCATTCGATCTGGAAGATTTAACACCTGTAACATACATTGCCGAAACGCTGAATTTTACCGAGCTGAACGATTTTATCAAAAAAGAAAAAGCCCGTGGTTCTTCATACATTAACCGTTATGAAGTGGTTCGCTACAAGCGGTGGAGTTTGCCCGTTTCTGCATACATACTTACCATTATTGCCGTAGCGGTGTCTTCGGTAAAAAGGCGCGGTGGAATGGGGCTGAACCTTGCCATTGGCATTGGTATCGGGATGGTTTTTGTTTTCTTTGATAAAATTTTCGGTACCATGGCGGAGCAAAGTGATTTTTCACCTTTTGTGGCTACCTGGTTTCCAAATTTTGTTTTTGGAATATTGGCAATCTATCTTTTAAGAAATGCGAAACGATAAGCTCCTCAATTACCTTCACCTACATTTTATTGTTTTTATTTGGGGGTTTACCGCCGTTTTGGGCGCGTTGATTTCTTTGGAAGCCATTCCATTGGTTTGGTACAGAATGTTACTGGCCGCAGGGTTGGTTTTTCTTTTTTTGCTTTTCAAAAAGGAAAATTTAAAGTTTTCACTAAGAACATTGGGCAAATTTTGCTTCGCCGGAATTCTTATTGCAGTGCATTGGCTCACTTTCTTTGGGGCAATAAAAGCATCAAATGTTTCGGTGACGCTTGCAGTTCTCTCTACTGGAGCTTTTTTTGCATCTCTGTTGGAGCCGCTACTCTATGGAAGAAAGATAATTTTATACGAAGTATTGTTTGGACTTATCGTAATAGTTGGGCTTTACATAATTTTTGATGTAGAGGCTTCCTATACTTTGGGCATTATTTTGGCGCTTATTTCAGCATTTTTAAGTGCGCTCTTTTCAGTAATCAATGGAAAGTTTGTCTTGCAGCATAAGGCATCGGCAATTTCTTTTTATGAATTGCTCTTTGGCGTTATAGGCATCAGTATCTATCTCGCCTGTGCGGGTAAATTCACCACAGAATTCTTCACCATTTCGGCACACGACTGGATTTATTTAATAATCCTGGCTTCGGCCTGCACTGCCTATGCTTTTATTGCTTCCATACATGTAATGAAATGGATAAGTCCCTACACTGTTATGCTTACCATAAATATGGAACCTGTGTATGGTATTATTTTGGCGCTCATTGTTTTGGGAGATTCTGAAAATATGAGTCCACAGTTTTATTACGGCGCGGCTATTATAATACTAACGGTAATTGCCAACGGAATCATTAAAATAACCCAAGAAAGAAAACGAAGAAGATTACGCAACACCTAAAACAAAATTTTATCTTTGTACACCAACCTTTACAAAAAGAAGGAAAAATTATGGAATATCTTGATTTTGAACTCCCTATAAAAGAATTACAGGAACAATACGAAAAGGCCTGTCTAATTGGCGAAGAAAGCGATGTAGATGTGACCAATACCTGTAAACAGATTGAAAAAAAACTAAACGACACCAAAAAGGAAATATATAAAAACCTTACGCCTTGGCAGCGTGTGCAGCTTTCGCGTCACCCAGACCGTCCATACACCATGGACTATATTAAAGCCATTTGCGGAGATTCATTTCTAGAACTTCACGGCGACCGAAGTTTTAAGGACGATAAAGCAATGGTAGGTGGTTTGGGAAAAATTGGTGACCAAAGTTATATGTTCGTGGGTCAGCAGAAAGGCTATAATACAAAAACCCGTCAATTCAGAAATTTTGGAATGGCGAACCCCGAAGGGTACAGAAAGGCCTTGCGCTTGATGAAATCTGCTGAAAAATTTAATGTACCTGTAGTATGCTTTGTAGATACACCCGGTGCTTTCCCTGGTTTGGAAGCAGAAGAAAGAGGACAGGGTGAGGCCATTGCACGTAACATCCTTGAAATGACTCGCTTGAAAGTACCAATTATTGTAGTTATAATTGGCGAAGGAGCAAGTGGTGGCGCTTTGGGAATAGGCGTTGGCGATAAAGTATTAATGCTTGAAAACACTTGGTATTCGGTAATTTCTCCCGAAAGCTGCTCTTCTATTTTATGGCGAAGCTGGGAATTTAAAGAACAAGCTGCCGAGGCCTTAAAGCTTACGGCAACAGATATGAAAAAACTTAAGCTAATTGATGAAATTGTAAAGGAACCTTTGGGCGGTGCCCATAGTGACCGTGAGAAAACTTTTACAACTGTGGCAGGTGCCATTGAAAAGTCTTATGCTACCTTAAAAATGTTATCCCCAACCGATTTGGTTAAAAAAAGGATGGAAAAATATTTGGAAATGGGTGAGTTTAAAAGTTAAATCTAACAATAGCTTATCATACCGTAAATCCGAGGGGAAAGCCTCGGATTTTTTTACGGGTTATCAACAATATTTTACAGTTTTCAACAGTTCCATTGTTGATGAACGGTTAATATAGTAAAGCAAAAAATCATATAATCCTCTTAACATTTTCTTTACATTCGCTTCATGGAAAAAATCAAACCTCAAACCAGTTTTTCAACCCGCTCTTCGCAGGTCAT
>Ga0209344_10000282_pt1 | contig 99489 bp, 88 predicted proteins | sample Cruoilmetagenom6_FD_187293 | JGI IMG/M metagenome (GOLD analysis project Ga0209344, IMG submission 187293) | Oil polluted marine microbial communities from Coal Oil Point, Santa Barbara, California, USA - Santa Barbara Oil Seep Sample 6 (SPAdes)... | ecosystem: Environmental > Aquatic > Marine...
AGCGTATGATGAAAAACTAAATGCACCTAAAAGAAGTGCTAAAAGGTATTTTTTCCACATAATATTAAATTTTAATTGTTTAATACTGAGTCTTTAAGATACGAAAATATTATTTTGACTCAATATTTTAAATAAAATATTTATTATGCCATAACTTGCTTTTAGCTTTGTTTTTAAAAATAAAAAAAGGCCCTTCAACTTGAAGGACCTTTTAAAAAAGATTTTAGAATATCTTATTTAAGAATCTTAACTGTTTTGGAAGAATCTCCAATAGTAACATTCACTAAGTAAGATCCAGAAGCAAGATTGCTCATGTTTATAGCTGGAGAAATAGTTCCAGGATTTTCTTGAAGAACAACTTTTCCTAAAAGATCATATACAGTAACGTTGTCAACAGCAGTTGTAGACTTTATGTTCAACATATCTTTAACAGGGTTAGGATATACTGAAAATTTATTAGCAGAGAAATCTTCAGTTCCAATAAGACCATTGGAAAGTACTACATTATCAATATACATTTCGTTGTGTGCAGTGGCTGAATAAAAATCAAGACCTGCCAATTCAATAAATACTTGTGTGTTAAATGCAAATGGCTCTGAAAAAAAGAACTGAACATCATCTATATACATATCCCAAACTTGGTTGTCGATGTCATAAACACAATCAACTTTAAACCATTGGTCTTCTGGATAAGTAAATGTTTGACTAGAAATAGTGCATTCTTGTCCTGCGGGACTCTGATCAATAGCTCCTATACCACCTGAAGCACCGTCACAGTTAAAGAAAACATTTCCGCCCATTAAAGCTTGTACCCAAGGAGATCCTTCTGGTGTTAAGGCAGCTTGCATATTAAAATACCCACCTTTTCCTGCAGGGATATATGCCATAAACTGAATAGTGTAAACTCCACTGGTAGGAGCAGATGGCACCAAAAGCATTAAGTCTGTAGCCAAATTGCCTGGTATCAATACAGATTGTAAACCAGAGAAAGCCTCGTCATCCACAACGTTTGCTTCATCAGCACCGCCATCAACACCACCCCAAGTTCTCCATTGTGGAGCTTGTGCAGAAATACCACCTAAATTGTATGATTCAATATCATCAGTTAGCTCTACTTGAGCGTTTGATGAAAAACTAAATGCACCTAAAAGAAGTCCTAAAACGTAAATTTTTTTCATAATGTAATTTTTTATTTGTTTAAAATTAAATGGATTTTGTGAAATGTAATAAAAAAGGCTCTTCATTTGAAGAGCCTTTTAATAAAAGCTTTTTGAAATGTTCTATCTAAGAACCTTAACTGTTTTAGAAGAATCTCCAATAGTTACTTTAACTAAGTAAGATCCAGAAGCAAGGTTGCTCATGTTGATAGCTGGAGAAATTTTCCCAGGATTTTCTTGAAGAACAACTTTTCCTAAAAGATCATATACAGTAATATTGTCAACAGCAGTACTAGACTTGATGTTCAACATATCTTTAACTGGGTTTGGATATACAGAGAATTTATCTGCAGAAAATTCATCCACACCAACTGTAGTAATATCACCATTGTAAAGAGTAACATCATCAATGAACATTTGGTTTGCAGCACTTGCTGAATAGAAATCAAGACCTGCCAATTCAATAAATACTTGTGCTCCAAATGCAAAAGGATAAGCAAATACAAATTGAACGTCATCTATGTACATATCCCAAGCTTGGCTGTCGATATCATAAACACATGTTACTTTAAACCACTGGTCTTCTGGATAAGTGAAAGATTGGTCAAAAACTGAACAGTCAATAACACCAGTAACTCCACCAATACCTCCAGAGGCACCATCACAGTTAAAGTAAACGTTACCACCCATCAAAGCTTGAACCCAAGCACTTCCTTCAGGAGTAAGAGCAGCTTGCATGTTAAAGTAACCAGCTTGTCCTGCAGGAATCAATGCATTAAATTCAATTGAGTAAACTCCACTAATAGGAGCGGAAGGAACTAAAAGAATTAAATCTGCAAGTCCATTGTCTGAAATATAAACAGACTGTAAGCCTGATAAAGATTCATCATCAACAACGTTTGCATCATCAGATCCTCCGTCAACTCCACCCCAAGTTCTCCAATGAGGAGCTTGTGCTGAAATAGGGCCTAAATTGTAAGCTTCAAAATCATCAGTTAGCTCAACTTGAGCGTTCGATGAAAAACTAAATGCACCTAAAATAAGTGCTAGAACGTAAATTTTTTTCATAATGTTAAATTTTTAATTGTTTAATATTGATGTCGCAAGATACAAAAATATTGAATTACTACAACACTTTTCTGAAATATTTATAATATCATTATTAGCCTAAAGTGTTATGTTCGTTACGTTTTAACTAAATTTGCATTTCATTATTATAAGCAAAACAAACTATGCAACAGATAAATCCTTATAAACCAAAACATAAAGTTCGCATTGTTACGGCGGCATCTCTTTTTGACGGCCATGACGCGGCCATAAATATAATGCGGCGTATCATACAGTCTACAGGGGTTGAAGTGATTCATTTGGGTCATGACCGCAGTGTTGAAGAAGTTGTAAATACTGCAATTCAAGAAGATGCCAATGCTATTGCCTTAACTTCATATCAAGGAGGGCATAATGAATATTTTAAATACATGTACGATCTGCTTCGGAAAAAAGGTGCTGGTCATATTAAAATATTTGGCGGCGGCGGTGGCGTAATTCTTCCTTCTGAAATAAAAGATTTAATGAATTATGGTATTACACGTATCTATACTCCAGATGACGGAAGAGAGCTTGGGCTTCAAGGAATGATAAACGATTTGGTGGAACAATCTGATTTTGCGATTGGCGATTCATTAAATGGTGAAATTGAAAACCTATCGAAGAAAGAAAATGGAGCCATTGCACGAATTATTTCTTCTGCTGAAAATTTTCCAGAAGTTGCAAAGGAAACACTTGATAAGATTCACATTAAAAACAAAGAAAATTCGACACCTGTTTTGGGAATAACAGGAACGGGCGGCGCAGGAAAATCTTCTTTAGTTGATGAGTTGGTGAGAAGATTTTTGATAGATTTTCCCAAGAAAACCATTGGGATTGTGTCTGTAGATCCATCAAAAAGAAAAACGGGAGGTGCATTGTTGGGAGACCGTATTCGTATGAACGCCATCAATTCGCCAAGAGTTTATATGCGCAGTTTAGCAACACGCCAAAGCAATCTTGCGCTTTCAAAATATGTTTCTGAAGCCATTCAGGTACTAAAAGCTGCGGAATATGACCTTATTATTCTTGAAACTTCAGGAATAGGGCAGAGCGACACTGAAATTTTGGAACACAGCGATGTTTCATTATATGTAATGACCCCTGAGTTTGGTGCTGCTACCCAACTTGAAAAAATTGACATGCTTGATTTTGCCGATTTGGTTGCAATCAACAAATTTGATAAACGCGGATCATTGGATGCCCTGCGCGACGTGAAAAAACAATACGTGCGTAACCATCAACTTTGGGAAACCTCTCAGGACGAATTGCCAGTGTATGGAACGATTGCCTCTCAGTTCAACGATCCTGGAATGAATAAGCTTTACAAGGCTGTGATGAAAAAAATTGTTGAAAAGACCAATGCAGCCCTTAAAAGTGACTTACACGTTCCCGAAGAAATGGAGGAAAAGATTTTTGTAATTCCACCTTCACGCACACGCTATCTTTCAGAGATTTCGGAAAATAATAGAGGGTATGATAAAAAAGCATCAGAACAGGCCGAAGTTGCTCAAAAACTTTACGGTATTTTTAAAACTATGGAATCTATTTCGGGAGTAAAGCCCGAACTTGACAAAACGGGAATCGTTTCAGAATCAATAGTCAATTCAGAAAAGAACAAGGATTTACTGAAATTATTACTTGCTGAATTTGATCGCGAAAAGTTAAACTTAGACCCTTACAACTGGGAAGTAATTACAGGCTGGGATGAAAAAGTAAACAAGTACAAGAACCCAATATATAGTTTTAAGGTTCGAGGGAAAGAAATAAATATCGATACCCATACCGAATCACTTTCGCATAGCCAAATTCCAAAAGTTGCATTGCCGAAATATCAAGCTTGGGGCGATATATTGAATTGGACGTTACAGGAAAATGTTCCAGGAGAATTTCCATATACTTCCGGACTTTATCCTTTCAAAAGAACTGGTGAAGATCCAGCCCGTATGTTTGCTGGCGAAGGAGGTCCGGAGCGTACCAACCGTCGTTTTCATTATGTAAGTATGGGCTTGCCCGCTAAACGACTTTCCACTGCTTTTGACAGTGTTACTTTATATGGAAATGATCCAGACCTTCGCCCCGATATTTATGGAAAAATTGGGAATGCAGGAGTTTCCATCTGTTGTTTGGATGATGCAAAAAAACTTTATTCAGGCTTTGATTTGAGTCACCCGATGACTTCGGTAAGTATGACTATCAATGGCCCTGCACCTATGTTGCTCGGTTTCTTTATGAACGCGGCTATTGATCAAAATTGTGAAAAATATATAAACGAAAACGGTCTGGAAGGTGAGGTTGAAAAGAAAATCAACAAAATTTATAAGGAAAAAGGAATTGAACGCCCGAAATATCAAGGAGAATTACCCGAGAGTAACAACGGTTTGGGATTGATGCTACTTGGGGTGACCGGCGATCAAGTTTTGGATGCAGTTATTTATGATAAAATTAAATACGAAACACTACAGCAGGTTCGCGGTACGGTTCAAGCAGATATTTTAAAAGAAGACCAAGCGCAGAATACTTGTATATTTTCAACAGAATTTGCACTCCGATTAATGGGAGATGTGCAGGAATACTTTATTGAAAAAAAGGTTAGAAACTTTTATTCGGTTTCAATTAGCGGATACCACATTGCAGAGGCCGGAGCAAACCCAATTACACAATTGGCGTTTACACTTGCAAATGGTTTCACCTATGTGGAATATTATTTGAGCCGTGGAATGGACATCAACGAGTTTGGCCCGAATCTTTCTTTTTTCTTCAGTAATGGAATTGATCCTGAATATGCAGTCATTGGAAGAGTAGCTAGGAAAATTTGGGCAAAGGCTTTAAAAGAAAAGTATGGAGCCAATTCAAGAGCGCAAATGTTGAAATATCACATTCAAACCTCCGGACGTTCCCTACATGCCCAGGAAATTGATTTTAATGATATTCGTACCACACTTCAGGCGTTGTATGCTATTTATGACAATTGTAATTCATTACATACCAATGCATATGATGAGGCAATTACTACTCCAACTGAAGAAAGCGTGCGCCGCGCAATGGCAATTCAATTGATAATAAATAAAGAGCTCGGACTTGCCAAAAACGAAAATCCAATTCAAGGTTCTTTTATTATTGAAGAATTAACTGACCTTGTGGAAGAGGCGGTTTTAAAGGAATTTGATAGTATTACTGAACGTGGAGGGGTTTTAGGAGCGATGGAAACAATGTATCAACGTAGCAAAATACAGGAAGAAAGTCTTTATTATGAAACCTTAAAACACAATGGAGATTTTCCAATTATTGGGGTGAATACTTTTTTAAGTAGCAAGGGCTCGCCCACAGTTCTTCCTGCAGAAGTAATTCGTGCTACCGAAGAAGAAAAGCAAGTTCAAATACAAACCCTACAAGATCTTCATAATATGTTTAGCGATAATGCAATTGCTTCTATTGAACAAGTAAAAGCTGCTGCCATTCACAATGAAAACATATTTGAAGAATTAATGGAAGCTACTAAAGTTTGCTCTTTAGGTCAAATAACTGAGGCGTTATTTGAAGTTGGAGGGCAATATAGAAGAAATATGTAAAAAAGGGGTTAAAAATTTTTAAACACGACAAAAATACGTATATTTGTGTCAAATGTCGTGAATATGAAAAAACATAAAACCCATACCGATGTAAATTTAGTTAAAGAACCCGAGGTTTTTTATTTGATAGATAATCCCTTTGACAGAATTGTTGGGGTACTTGGGGGTGTAAGTCAAGTTGGTCAAGTAGTAAATAGTGATATAGACCTTATTTCTATAACCAGAAAGGGTTTGCCTAAAAGTGTAGTATATTCTTTATGTGAAGTTTTAGGTATTTCCATGGAAAGACTAAGCGATCTTATGCACATTTCGCACCGTACTTTGCAGCGTAAGGCAGATGATGATTTATTAACTGTTTCAAGCACAGAACAGCTTTTTGAGATTGCTGAGCTTGTTTCAAACGGTATTGAGGTTTTTGATACCCTTGATAATTTTAGGAAATGGCTTCACTCTACACCATATATTTTTAATGGTCAAAAACCTTTGGATTTTTTAGATACAAGATTTGGCATTCAATATGTTAAAAATATTATTGGTCGCGTTGCTCACGGAATTCCTTCTTAGTTGTGAATATATATCGAATTACTAAAACACAGTATGTTAACGATTTGTCTGGTGAAGGCGCTAGGCTATTTGGGGGAAGGTGGAATAAACCCGGTGACGGTATGATATATTTTTCGCAAAATCTTTCTTTATGTTTGTTGGAAATTATCGTGCATGTAGATTATGCGGCGCTTCCTCTGGATTATTCTTTTTTGGAAGTTGAGATTCCTGATTCATCCATTAAAAATATTCAATCAATTGATTTTATTGAGCCTAAATGGAGTACGGAAGCAGCGGTAAATAAATTACAAATGTTGGGTTCCAGTTGGCTTAAAAAGAAAGAAAGTTTGGCAATGAGGGTGCCTTCCGCTGTAATGCATCACGAAAATAATATCTTAGTAAACCCTTCACACAAGGACTTTGGGAAGCTAAAAATCATTAAAATCGGAAAAATGGATTTTGATCCGCGTTTATTGCGCTAATTTTCATATTTAATAATCACCTAGTCATCAAGTATTTTTTGCTACTTTTCTTTGCAAAATGTTACAATTGAATTTTATAAATCAAATCAATGTAATTGATTCAAACTTAAAGTGTCAATCCCCAAGTGTGTTGAAGTTTTCTGAATTTTTTAAGCTCTTTGCGTAGCAATGGTAGAAAATCCTTCCCATTACTATTTACCTTTTCCAAGCGTTCACAATTTTTGTATAGCATATTTGAAAGACGCATTACTGAAGCAATATATTTGTGTTTTTCTTCAGAAAAAAGTTGGTTTTCTGCTTTGAGTATTTGCGGGCCTAATGAAACCGATTGTTGAACAATATCACCCGTAAAATAGATATTGGGGTCTTCCTTTCCATTTCTTTGAAGGCTTGAAAGATCTTGACTCAAATAATTTGCAATATTTCTGGATAATGAGAATATCTCTAATGATTTTTTGTAGACAGCTGAATGTGGTTTGTTACCAAACGAATGGGACGACATTATTTCTTTTTTTTTAGCGAATCAAATTTAAGTACAAGTAATGGCATTTCACAATCTATTTTAAAGCAAATAGGTATATTTGCTTTAAATATTACTTTAATTTTTATTTAAACTTTAATATGAGTATAGATTCATTAAATTGGAAAATCTTAAAATGCCTTCAAAAAAATGCCCGTCAGCCCAATACTGAAATTGGGAGGCAAGTGGGCATCAGCTCCCCTGCAGTTTCGGAACGTATAAAAAAAATGGAAGATTCAGGAGTAATCAATGGTTATTTTACAGTAGTGTCTCCTTTTGAGGCTGGATATCAATTTAAGGCTATAATTACACTTCGCGCTTTTATGGGCAAGTTAAAACCTTTTCTTGAAATTGTAAAAACTTATGATGAGGTTTTGAATTGCTACCGAATTACCGGAAATGAAAACATAGTGATGGAAGTAGTTTTGAAAAATCAGAAACACTTAGAGATTTTTATAGACCAGCTTATTATTTATGGTGAAACAAAAACCCAAATAGTTCTTTCGCACGTTGTAAAAAACAATGCCTTAAAACCGTTGAACTAATTTTAGCAGTGTTAAAAATGTGGTAATTGGTTTTGTTTTAAGATATGCCTTTGCTCATTAGGCGTATTTTTAAAGTAAAATTAACCAGCCATGAAAAATTACACAATCCACTTTTTAATTGTAACAATACTTTCAGCACTATTGGGTTTTACGGGTTTAGAATATCCCGGAGCAACTATGGTTAGGCTCATCTGTCTTTTTGCAGGAATCGGACTTATGATTTCGTGTTTAGATGCCATCATTATTAGTAGAAAGCAACGAAAAGTGAAGAAGAAATCAGAATTGAAGAGTTAAATCAAATATTTTTGGTTCCAGATTTTTTCAATAGAAAATACAGCCAAATGGTTATCACTCCAACAAATAAAAGGAATATTGAGAAAACAGTCCAAGTGTTGAAATACCCAAAACTATTCACCATATTCATACCTCCGTTGTGTCCAATTAAATGTGCAAAGCTGAAGCTCATACTATAAAGTGCCATATAGCTTCCTTTTCTTCCTTTAGGTGCCATTTCTAGAGCAAGTGCGTTTGAAAAAGGGAAACCGATCATTTCTCCCAAAGTCATTAAAAGCATTCCAATTACCAAAACTCCACTCCAGCTTGTAAAATTCATTACCAAAAAGCTGAGCCCCAAGAAGAAAACACCCCAAAATGTGGCCATGGTTTTTGAAATTTTCTTTCGGTCAAGCCAGGCTATCAATGGCATCTCGAAAATAACAATTGTAGCGCCATTTATAAATAAAAGCCATCCAATAATATCTTCAGAAAGGAAATGCACCTTTTCATAATATACTGGCATTACTGAAAAATATTGAACAAAAGCGAGACTGTTCGCCACCATAATGATGAAAAATAATATAAAAAGTTTATTTAAATAGGGTGGAATCCCTTCTTTAATAACAACAGTTTTTTCAGCATTTGTATCCTTTTGCTTTTTCGGTTTTAAAAGAATAAAAACACCAACGGATGCAAGTATACAAGTAAGACCATCAATCCAAAAGAGTGAAGTGTAATTGATATGAGCTATAATCAATCCTCCAACCAAAGGGCCTATTGAAAACCCCAAATTAATGGCAAGCCGAATAAGTGTGATGCTTCGTGTTGTATTTCCGGGTTTGCTGTATGTATCTGCAGCAACAAATATTGCAGGACGACCCGCATCTGCCATCATTGTTAAAATAAAAATACCGATGCAAAAACCATAAAAGGTATTTATAAACTGAAGCAAAATAAACCCAACTCCACCCAAAAATAAACTTCCAAGAATGACTTTATAAAAACCAATGGTATCTGTCAATTTACCACCGATAAATGTTCCAACCAAAGAGCCGAGGCCAAAGCAGGACATTATCCAACCTACCTGTGGCAGTGTGAATCCTTCAACATTAATTAGATATAGCGATAAAAATGGGATCACCATCGCCCCAGCCCGATTAATGAAAGTGACCAAGGACAATAGCCAAATTTCGCGGGAAAGTCCACGGAAATTTGCTAAGTAATTGGTGTAAATTTTTTTCATCGTTGGTTGGTTGGTGTTATAAAAGTAAAACGTCCCGGTTACAGCCGGGACGTTTTTATATTGAATTAATTTATTTCTATATAATCAATACATACATCTCCGACATTTCTTTCCAGAAATGACCTGGGTTGGTTGACAGATGTATGTTCTATTGTTCATTTTTAGATAATTAGAAATCAAATGTAGTGAAAAAAAATAGTTACTTAACAACTTTTTTTAGCGACAAGCCTAAATTTTCAGCAGCTCTTTCAAAAGCGTTTTCCATACTTTCTAAACTAACCCTTGGAAATTCAGGTTTTTTAATATCCAATCCCTTGGTTTCTTTAATACGCAAATTAGCGATTTGTTTTCTTGAATTTGTTTCAGTTAAATCCAGTGTTAAATGCAATTTTGCCGGTTCTGTATGAACCACTGCTTGGTATCCAAAGTACATCCAAAAAGCGTTGACATTAAGGGTGCAGTTGGCGTTTGGATGATTTAAAACAAATATAGGAGCGTTTTTATAAAAGGCATTAGTTTCATTCAAAGTATTTACAAAAGCTTGTGGCCAAAGTTCATTTTTATAATTGAAATATTCGGTTTTCCAGTTTTCGCCCTCTGTGTTATTTAGATGTTTTTTTATTTTTTGGCTTATGTGTTCTAAAAACTCCTTTTCAGTTAAATTATCAGCATTGAAATGTAAATCATTAAAAGTAATAACAACTGAAACAGTGTCTACATTTGCCAGAAAAGCGAGCTCTTTTTTGTTAAACTTTACCCATTGGGCATGGACGTTTATAGAAACAAAAAAGAGTATTATAAATAGAAGCGAAAATTTAGTTTTCATTTAATTTTAGTCTATAACTCTCTTTAAAGTCATTCCAAACCTAACAGCAGCTTTATCATACATATTCCCCATTCTTATTAGGCTTGGTTTGGGATAATCTTCATTAGCTTCTTCAAATTCCTTAAGCCATACCGTTGATGTTGGTCCATTTGACCCAAATGATAAATTTCCAACCACATCAAAACCTTCAGCTCTATCTACATCAATTTGAGAAATTATAGTTTCTGGCGAAGAAGTTTCATAAAAAGTTATTTTTAAATTCGCTTTTGCTGGTTGCTTTGCTATTCCTGCATCATATCCAAAATACATCCAATCCGTTTGAACCTTCATTGTATATTTTATTGATGGATCATTCCAAACAAATTCGATGGGATGGTCATAATTTTTGATGCGGTTATTTAATGAAGCAACAAAAATTTTAGGGTAAATTGAATCTTTTGCCAAAAGATGTTTTTGTTCCCAATCCAAAGCTTCTTCAGTATTTAATTTCCCTTCTATTTTTTTCTTTATGTAATCCAGAAATTCACTTTCTGTAAAATTATCTGCATTAAAAAGAAGACTGTCATATGTAAAAACTACGTTTACTTTTTCCTGAGTAGCTAAAAAGGACATTTCTTTTTTGTCCAATTTAATATGTTGTGCAAATAGAAACTGTGAACTTATTAAGAATAGAAGTGAAGCGAGGAGAAATTTATGCATTGTTTATTTTTTTGTCAAAAATAGAAATTTATATGAAGTTTGAAATTGTTTTCTATTTTTACTAAAAACTTTATATGAAGTATTTATTACTACTTTCCTTCTTTATGCTCTGCAATGAAATTTCTGCACAGGATGTAGCAGTTATTTCTGAAAGCGAAGCCGCTCAAATAGAACTGAACGAAGAATTCAGTAATTCTGAAACTACTATTTTGGAACCTGAGGATTTTAAAAATTTTCACGGTTTGGAATTCTACCCAATCGATGAAAAATTTATAGTAGAAGCCAATTTTGTGCGAACCCCAAACGAAAAACCATTCTTAATGCCAACAAACACGGCTCGAACACCAGAATATGTGAAGTATGGTGAAGCACATTTTTCAATAGACGGAAAAGATTTTGTTCTGAATCTTTTTAAAAGCACACAGCCTTATGATGAGCCTGGTTATGAAGATTATCTTTTCCTACCATTCACAGATTTAACGAGTGGTGACGGTTCATACGGAGGTGGGAGGTTTTTGGATCAACGGATTCCAGAAGGAGATACTATAATTATTGATTTCAACAAAGCTTATAATCCATATTGCGCCTACAGTGCTCGTTTTTCGTGCCCTATTCCGCCAAAGGAAAACGATCTTTTAATTAGAATTGAAGCAGGAGTAAAGGCTTTTGGAAAACATTAAAAGAGCTTCACCAGCCACATTCCCAAAAAGACCATTGCAAAACCAACTACAAAACTAGCAATGGTATAAAGCGCGAACGACATAAAATCGCCGCTTTTTAAGAAGAGGTGGTTTTCATAAGCAAATGTGGAAAAAGTAGTAAACCCACCGCAGAATCCCGTGGCTAAAAACAAAACCGTATTTTGGGAAAGTGTTTCGTTTTTTAAAGCAAAACCTAAAATAATTCCAATTAATAAACTACCAATAATGTTGGCCGCAAAAGTACCATAGGGTATGCCGGTTTCATAGTTGTTTAAATACTTGGAGAGTACATACCGTAAAGTACTTCCAAAACCACCGCCAATAAAAACCAATGCCAGTTGTTTCATTTGTTTATAATGATTTTTTTAAAGTTCAAATGGAACATCCTTTTTGAAATTCTTCTGTCTGTTTGAAAATTAATCAAGGCTGTTTCATCTATATACCTATTTCAACAGGTTCAGGAGTGGTAATTATAGGTAGGTAAACTTCCGTCAGCCAATTGGCCGGATTTGGAGTTTCTTCTGGGTCGGTTATATAAACTTCAAACATTTTACCTTCTGGGTCTATTTGAAGACTGTTCTTCTCAATGTATTGATTTCCTTTGGTATAGGCTTCTGGAAGATGGTTGTAATTTCCTTTCAATGAAACCTTCACAGCAGATACTGGTTCCATAAATCCACAAACAACAGGGCTTCCTTCAGGGGTGATCACCTTTTCTTTCACAGGAATACCGGTTGAAAAGATAACTGTATTGTTTGCGTTGTCTATTTCATTGTAAAGCGTAAAAGGTTTGCCCGCCATATTGAGATTGTTATTTTTAACGAAGTCCATCACCAAATTCATCATGGGTTCTGTTTTTTCTTCAAGTTCGCTAAGTTTTGCAACCGAAGTAGTGTACATATAATAACCGCCGCCATATTGGGTAACACCATCCACATTTATGGAGTACTGTTTCATATCTTCTGCCACTTCTACAGCAATTCCTTTCAATCCATCCTTATTCATTTGGTGCATGGAAGCATCAAAATCGAAACCACTAAATGTGTAATATGCTTTGTCAATCAAGGTATGTTCGCCCTTCATTCCCCAGGTAACTTTGGTTCCGCCTTCCACTTCTTCAAAAGTCCAATATACTTTTGGATGTCTTTCCCCACCAGGAGTATCTAAGGTTAAATCTTGTTCAATTTCTTTATTAGGAATAACTTTCGTAGTAGTCATAGAACCGCTCATGTCGCCATCCCAAGAATAAGAAGCACCTTCGCCAGAAGTTTTTTCGGCATATGTAAAAGTCAATGTGGAATCTTCTTTTTTCCACGGCCCCCACTTTTCCCAATTTTTATAATCATTTACCTTGCTGAAAACAACTTCCGGCGGAGCCTTAATTACCGTGGAATCCTGAATATCGTACGTTCCGTCTTTCGTCCCAAAATAGATAGCACTGCCAATGAGTATTAGAAGGATAAGGAAAAGTAAGTATTTTAATATTTTCATCTGTTAGCGAGGTGTTGATTGGTGCTGCTAAGATAATGAAATTTCAGTGATGGCGCTTAAGGCCAATTTGTTCAAAATTGACAGGCATTTTGCATTTAAATATTGCGAACATTATTTTAGTACATTTGCGGAAATCAAAAATTTTTAAAATGAGAAACACCTTTTTTATTGCGATTGCAATTTGTGGTCTTTTGTTTTTTTCATGTAAGGAAAACAAAGATGAAAAGCCCGTAGCCCAAGTGGAAACATTAGAAACCACAGACTTTGATTATAATGTAGAGTCGTTTGGCGACGTAAAAGTTTTGCGCTACCAAATTCCGGGCTGGGAAAAACTTACCTTAAAGGAACAAAAACTTGTGTATTACCTTACACAAGCTGGATTGGCCGGAAGGGACATTATGTGGGACCAAAACTACCGTCATAACCTTACTATTAGAAAGGCTTTGGAAAATGTTTACACAAACTATAATGGTGATAAGTCTACAGAAGATTGGAAAAATTTTGAAACCTATTTAAAAAGGGTTTGGTTCAGTAACGGTATTCACCATCATTATTCCAATGATAAATTGAAACCAGATTTTACTTCGGAATATTTAAAACAACTTTTAACCGATACCAATACCACTTTGGAAGGTGAAGCCTTTGATGTAATCTTTAATGACAAAGACTCCAAAAAAGTAAACCAAGCCAAAGGGGTTGATAATGTTTTGCAAAGTGCAGTAAACTTTTATGGTCCTGATGTTACAAATAAGGATGTGGAAAATTTCTATTCAAAAATGAAATCTCCAGACCCTAATAAACCACTTTCTTATGGTTTAAACTCAAAATTGATAAAGGAAAATGGCCAGTTAAAAGAACTTGTATATAAATCTGGGGGCTTGTACGGCCCGGCTATTGACAAGATTGTGGAATGGCTTGAAAAAGCACAGGGAGTTGCCGAAAACCAAGCTCAAGGCGATGCTCTTGGTCTTTTGATTCAATATTATAAAACAGGTGATCTTCAAACTTGGGATGACTACAACGTGGCTTGGACTGCCGCTACAGAAGGAAACATTGACTATATAAACAGTTTTATTGAAGTTTACAACGATCCTCTTGGTTATAGAGGTTCTTATGAAACTATTGTACAAATAAATGATTTTGATATGTCTGAAAAAATGGCAGTACTTTCTGAAAATGCACAATGGTTTGAGGATAACTCGCCGTTAATGGACGATCATAAAAAGAAAAATGTTGTGGGTGTTACCTACAAAGTGGTAAATGTTGCTGGAGAAGCTGGTGATGCCTCACCAAGTACGCCAATTGGTGTAAACCTTCCAAACGCAAACTGGATTCGCGCAGCTGTGGGAAGTAAATCTGTTTCCCTCGGAAATATTATTGAAGCCTATAACAATGCAGGAAGTACTGGAAGGTTGAAAGAATTTGTAAACGATTCCACCGAACTTGCACTGGAAGAAGAATATGGACAAGTTGGCGATAAATTGCATACAGCGCTTCACGAAGTAATTGGTCACGCATCCGGCCAATTGAATCCTGGTGTTGGCGAAACAAAGGAAACGCTTAAAACCTACGCATCCACTTTGGAAGAAGGGCGTGCAGATTTAGTAGGTCTTTACTATTTATACAACCCAAAATTACAGGAACTTGGTTTGGTTGACGATTGGAAAAAAGTTGGAATGGCAGCTTATGATGGTTACATCCGCAATGGTTTGATGACGCAGTTGATTCGTTTAAACTTGGGTGATGATGTTGAAGAGGCTCACATGCGTAACCGCCAATGGGTTTCGGCTTGGGTTTTTGAAAAAGGAAATGCCGACAATGTAATTGAAAAAATTACCCGCGACGGAAAAACCTATTTCAACATTAATGATTATGACAAACTTCACGACTTGTTCGGTGAGTTGCTTCGCGAAACACAGCGCATCAAAAGTGAAGGCGATTATGCTGCAGTAGAAAAATTAGTAGAAACCTACGGTGTAAAAGTGGATCAGGATCTTCATAAGGAAATTTTGGAGCGTAACAAACAATTTGATTCAGCGCCATATAGTGGTTTTGTAAACCCCGTGCTAGTTCCAAAAACGAATGACAATGGTGAGATTGAAAGTTTCACAATAGAGCAGCCTAAAACATTTACCGAACAGATGCTATTTTATTCAGAAAACTACAGCAATTTGCCAGCGGTGAATTAAAAGCTTATTAAATTAAAATAAAAAAAGCTCTTCAGTTATCTGAAGAGCTTTTTCGTTTTATAAATAAAAAAAGAGTATGATCAATGCTTAAAATAAGCCTTCATCGCCATTAAAAAAAGGACAAAGAGAATAAAGCCAGCCAAAACCCAAATGCTGCCCTTATACTGTTTTTTATGGAGTTTTTTGTCACCACGATAACTATAAATCATAAGAAAGACGAAGACAACAAAAACAATAATAGCAAAAATCAACTGACCAGTACTGAACATAATTTTGTAAATTTATGGACATCAAAAATACAATACTAATTTAAAAGATACCCGCCTTCGCGGGCATGAATATGAAGAATAAAATAGCCGCAGTTTCAGAATTTCATAAAGCCTTTGGTCTTGGAATGAAGGAAACGCCCACTGCCAACCTTGGAATCAAAAAAAATCTATTGCGTTACGAACTGATGCGCGAAGAAAACGAAGAATACCTTGAAGCCGCAAATAACAATGATTTGGTTGAGGTTGCTGACGCCCTTGGCGACATGCTCTACATTCTTTGCGGAACAATTATAGAACACGGAATGCAATATAAAATTGAGGAAGTTTTCAACGAAATTCAACGAAGCAATATGAGCAAATTGGGCGAAGAAGGAAAACCTATTTATCGCGAAGACGGAAAAGTTTTAAAGGGACCTAATTATTTTAAGCCGAACATTCAAGAAATACTGGAAAAGTGAAATAACAAAAAAACAAATTCCAACTTTCAAAAAAGGTAAACCTTTGAGAGTTGGAATTTTTATATTTAAATTTAAGTTTTGTTTTTACAAAACCTCATACCTCCAACCAAATGGATCTTCGCTACGGTTATACTGAATGTCCATCAGTTCTTTTTTGAACCTTGTAGCAAAGCCATCTTGCTGTTTTTCAAGTTCGTAAATTATATCTTGATAACTGAATGCACTCACTGGACTAATTACTGCTGCCGTACCTGCACCAAAAATTTCTTTAAGGCTTCCATCCTTAGCGGCTTCTACAATTTCAGAAACCAAAACTTGTCTTTCTTCTACCTTTATATTATCGCGTTTTGCCAGGGCAATTACACTTTTACGCGTAACACCATCCAATATTCTATCACTTATTGGAGCAGTGAGCAATGTATCGTTTACCCTAAAAAAAACATTCATCGTTCCGGCTTCTTCCAAATATTGGTGATTATTGGCATCAGTCCAGATAACTTGTTGAAATCCTTTTTCACGAGCTAAATTTGTTGGGAAAAACTGCGCGCCATAATTTCCGGCAGCTTTTGCTGCGCCCACACCACCATTGGCAGAACGGCTGTAGTGGTCAGCGATTACCACTTTTACATCACCAGTGTAATAAGCTTGCGCTGGCGACATTAAAATCATAAATTTATATTCAGTTGAAGGCGATGCAGAAACCCCAACTTGGGTCGCTATCACAAAGGGGCGAATATAAAGCGAATTGCCTTGTCCTGGCTTTACCCAGTCCTTGTCTATTTTTACGAGTGCTGTTAAAGCCTCGAAGAAAATTTCTCTTGGAAATTCTGGGATTGCCATCCTTACTGAAGATTTGTTGATTCGCAAAAAATTCTCTTCAGGTCTAAAAAGCCAAACTTTATCATTTTCATCTTTGAAAGCTTTCATCCCTTCAAAAACTGCTTGACCATAATGAAAAACCTTTGCGGCAGGCGAAATTGTTAAAGGGCCATAGGGCTTAATTGTTGGGTTTTGCCAGACACCATCTTTATAATCACATTCAAACATGTGATCGCTAAAAGTACTTCCAAAGGTAAGATTGTTAAAATCTACTTGTCCAATTCTGGAAGATTCAACTTTTTGTATATCGATTTTTTGCGTGGCAGAAGAATTCATGAAAAGAAATGTTTATTTGGTAAAAATAGGTAAAATTTAGGCTATATAAAATTCAAAAAATCATTAAAATTGCAACGTAGTATCAATCAATTAATTATTAAACACTTTTATGATGAAAAAAATTCTATTCTTATTCGCATTATCATTTGCCATATTGGGTTGTAAAAACGAAAAATCTGAAGAACTACCTGTGGTTGAAGCTGAAGAAATTGCAATAAAATATCAAACTTTTGGCGACAAAATTACCGATGAAGGCGTTTTGACGAAAACCGAAATGATGGATAAATACAAAAACCTAAAACCTGGGGATACGGTAAATGTAAAATTTGCAGCAACCGTAAAAGATGTTTGCCAGAAAAAAGGCTGTTGGATGAACCTTGAAATGGGTGAAGATCAAGCAATGGTTAAGTTTAAGGATTATGGTTTCTTTATGCCGAAGGACATTGCCGGACAAGAAATAATCGTAAACGGAAAAGCATACGTTGAGGAAATGAGTGTTGAAGATCAACGCCATTACGCTGAAGACGGTGGAAAATCTGCTGAAGAAATTGCCGCCATCACAGAAACAAAACGCACCCTTGCTTTTGAAGCCGACGGCGTACTTATTCCAGAAGTAGAAAAACAATAATTTTTGAAAAGAACTTTATTAAAAACGGGCGACGGTTCCTATACCTTGCATATCCCGGAGTGGGATGAACAATATCACTCCAAGCATGGTGCAATAGCCGAAGCCCTTCACGTTTTTATAAAGGAAGGACTTTATTATTGGTCTTCCAAAAACGCGGCTACTGAAATTTCAATCATGGAAATTGGTTTCGGTACTGGTTTGAATGCGTTTCTTACTTTTTTGGAAACTGAAAAAAACAATTTCCAGATTGATTATACCGGAGTGGAAGCTTATCCACTAAGCTTAAGTGAAATTCAACAACTAAATTACACTTCACTTTTGAGTGCTTCCGAAGAAAGTTTTTTACAATTTCACAATGTTGCTTGGGAAGAAAAACAAGTTATTTCAGAAAAATTTAGACTTACAAAACAAAAACATTTTTTTTCAGAAATAAATACTGAGAATAGTTACCATCTAATATATTTTGATGCTTTTGGAATCAGGGTTCAACCAGAACTTTGGACTGAAGGAATATTTCAAAAAATGTACAGTGCGCTAAAACCAAACGGTGTATTAGTAACCTATGCAGCTAATGGAAATGCCCGTCGGGCAATGCAAGCAGTAGGTTTTTCCGTAGAACGTCTTCCTGGTCCTCCTGGAAAAAAAGAAATGCTGCGAGCTACGAAAATTTAAGGTTTAACAAATATGCAGTAACAGTTAGCAGTAGCAGTAAAAAATTAAATTCATCTCGAAATATATCTTCTTTTAGCCTTGGTTCTTGTTTCCCTTTAGTCATGTTTCTTTGTTAAAACGAATCCCGAATTAACGAATCCCGAATTCCCAATTCACAATCTTCCGTTAACACCCTTTGCCGTTTGCTTTTGAATTTCTAAATTTAGAATTATGATTAAGAAAGTGTTGATAACAGGGGCTACGGGGCTTATTGGCAGTGAATTGGTTAGGCAATGTCATATGGACGGAATTGCTGTTAATTACCTCACAACCAGTAAAGAAAAAATTGAAAATTCTGAAAATTATAAAGGATTTTACTGGAATCCTAAAAATGGAGAGATTGACATTGATGCTTTTAAAGGCGCAACTGCAATTATTAATTTAGTGGGCGCTACCATTTCAAAATGCTGGACTAAGCAATACAAGAAAACCATTCTGGATAGCAGGGTTGAAACTATAGACTTATTGCACGAAACCTTGCAGAAAATTGATCACAATATTGTGCATTTTATTACGGCAAGCGGGGTAGGAATTTATCCTAATTCGAAAACAAAATTGTACACTGAAGAAGATAACGAAGTTGACGATACATTCTTAGCTGAAGTAGTTGTAGCTTGGGAAGCCGCTGCTGCAAAATTTAAAAATTCTGGAATGGAAGTGAGTAAGGTGCGAACTGGCGTAGTGCTGGCAAAAGAAGAAGGTGCCTTGCCAAAATTAGTAAAACCCATTAAACTTGGACTCGGTGCTCCTTTGGGGAGCGGAGACCAATGGCAATCGTGGATTCATATTCAGGATATTGCTGGAATTTATCTTTTTCTCCTTATAAACCAATTGGAAGGAAAATACAATGCCGTGGCTCCAAACCCAGTTCAGAATAAAAAAATGACAAAAATGATTGCCTCCAAACTGGACAGTCCGCTTTGGATGCCAAATATTCCCGCTTTTGCATTAAAACTTTTATTAGGCGAAATGTCCGTTTTGGTCTTGGAAGGACAATTGGTCAGTTCCCAAAAAATTGAGCAACTTGGTTATCAGTTTAAATTTTATAATCTGGAAACCGCACTCCAGGATTTATTATAAACAAAAAAGAGAGGCAAATTTGCCTCTCTTTTTTGTTTGGAGTTTTACCGCCCCAACGTAATTCACTTATGCTTTTGTAGCAACCAATGAAACTGTAATTTTTATAGCGTCATTAATAAACTTGTCACCTAAGCTTGGGAATATAGATTTTGAACCATAGTTAACGTCCCATTTAGTTCTGTCTATTTCAAAAGTTTCGCTTTTCAGCATCATTTTGTCACCTTCCATAGTTACAGTTGCAGGAAATTCAATAGCATTGGTTTTATCTTTAATGGTCAAGTTTCCTTTAACCACGTTGTTTTCAATACCTGTCATTTCAAATTTTGCGGTTGGAAATTCTTTCACATTGAAAAAATCGCCTTCTTTGCCTTCAACGGTACCTTTTAAGTGTGCTTCCAAATTAGCTTTGTCTTCACCTTCAAGATCTTGATCGTTAATTGTGTTCATATCAATCACAAAGTTTCCGGCTTCAACGTTCCCGTTGTTTAAGTGAACCGTTCCAGAAGAAAGGTTTATAGTACCATTGTGTTTTCCAGTTGGTTTTGCACCTTCCCACATGATTTGTGAAGCGGCTGTATCCACTGTGTATTCAGTTGCCATGTCTGTAGCTTCTGCGGCTACTTCGGTCATAGCTTCAGCTTCTTTTTCAGTGTTTTTACAAGAAAACGCACCTACTGTAATAAAAGCCATTAAAGTAATTTTCAAAAATGTTGATTTCATAATTATAAATTTTTGTTTCAAGCAGCAAAAATATACTTTATACCGAAGATTTCTCTTAAAGTAATATTAAATTAAATCCTGTGACATTTTGACATTTTATAACAAATGGCAGTACTTTTGCTCCCTTCTGAAAAAAATGAAAGAAAACGCCATTATGAGCAAAAACGATAAATTCAAAGAAACCGACCGTGAAGAGGAAGTAGGTTTTGACGATGTAGAAATAAACGAACAGGAAATTGCTGAAGAAAACGTAAGTGATGCCCTTTCTGAATTACAAAATGAGTTTGAACGTGAAAAAGATCGCTATCTGCGCCTTTTTGCCGAATTTGAAAACTATAAAAAACGCACTTCCCGTGAACGTATTGAAATGTTCAAAACCGCAGGGGAAGATGTGATTGTTTCCATGTTGCCAATATTGGACGACTTTGAACGTGCCTTGAAGGAAATTGAAAAAATGGATGGCGACAATCATTTTAAAGGAGTGGAGCTCATCAACAATAAACTGCGTGAAACCATGCGCTCTAAAGGGTTGGAGCTAATAGAGACAAAACCCGGAGACACGTTTGATGCCGATTCACACGAAGCTATAACCCAAATTCCTGCCCCCAATGCAAAATTGAAAGGTAAAATCATTGATGTGGTTGAAAAAGGATATTCTTTGGGCGATAAAATAATCCGCTATCCAAAAGTGGTTATAGGACAATAAAACATGAAGGAAGATTATTACGAAATTTTAGAAATCTCAAAAAGTGCTTCGGCAGCTGAAATTAAAAAAGCTTATCGAAAAAAGGCATTGCAATATCATCCCGATAAAAACCCGGGTGACCACGAAGCAGAGGCGATGTTCAAAAAGGCCGCGGAAGCTTATGAAGTGCTTAGCGACCCCAACAAGCGTTCCCGTTATGACCAGTTTGGTCATCGTGCCTTTGATGGTGGCGGTGGTTTTGGCGGCGGTGGCATGAATATGGAAGACATCTTCAGCCAGTTTGGTGATATTTTCGGAGGTGCTTTCGGCGGTGGTTTTGGTGGAGGTTTCGGCGGTGGCGGTGGCCGCAGAACCGTTAAGGGAAGCAACCTACGCATCCGTGTACAGCTTACTTTGGAAGAAATAGCCAACGGTGTTGAGAAAAAGATAAAGGTAAAACGCAAAAAACTTGCTCAAGGTACTACATACAAAACCTGCTCAACCTGTAATGGTCAAGGACAAGTAACCCGTATACAAAACACTATTTTGGGCCGAATGCAAACATCTGCTACGTGCAGTGCTTGTAGTGGTTTGGGGCAGATTGTGGATTCAAAGCCAGCGAACTCAGATGCTGAAGGAATGTTGGCAACAGAAGAAACTGTATCTATAAAAATACCCGCTGGTGTTGTTGATGGTATGCAACTGAAAGTTGCTGGAAAAGGAAACGATGCTCCCGGCAATGGAATTCCCGGAGATCTTTTGGTGGCCATTGAAGAAAAGCCGCACGATACGCTTCAACGTGAAGGAGACAACCTTCATTATGATTTGTACATAAGCTTTTCTGAAGCTGCGTTGGGCACTTCAAAAGAAATAGAAACCGTTACTGGAAAGGTGCGTATTAAAATTGATAGCGGCGCACAGAGCGGAAAAATATTAAGACTTCGCAATAAAGGGATACCAAGTATCAACGGTTATGGAACGGGTGATTTATTAGTTCACGTAAATGTTTGGACTCCAAAATCCCTTTCAAAAGAACAAAAGGAATTTTTTGAAAAAATGAGTGATGATGCCCATTTTCAACCTAAACCTGAAAAAGAAGACAAGTCGTTTTTTGAAAAAGTGAAAGATATGTTCTCTTAAACAAACGTTAAATTAATTTTTTTATATATATTTGAAATGTCGCTTCGTCTTAGAGGCGATAATTTTTCTTTTTCATAGCAATTTTTTTTCCCACCCAAGAATTCATTTTTTGGGTGGGTTTTGTTTTTTGGTCAATTGTCTTAACCTCAAAAGTGAGAATTGCTGAAGTACTTTTTTTATTATCATTATTCTTTCGTCTTTTCTCTTTGTATCTTTTTTTTGTCTAAAAAAATCATAAATCTTACTCCTTTTAGGGGTTGGGGTACTATCAAATCAATATATTTACATACTTCAAACAAAATTCATGGAAAAACTTTTAGTGGTCAACAATGTTTCCAAAGTCTATGGTGATTATAAAGCGCTTAACAACGTTTCCATAGAGGTAGAAAAAGGAAGCATATTCGGACTATTGGGGCCAAACGGAGCCGGAAAAACAACATTAATAAGAATAATAAACCAAATAACAATGCCGGACACTGGTTCGGTCATTTTGGATGGCGAACCGCTCCAACCGCATCATATTAAATACATTGGTTACTTGCCCGAAGAACGCGGACTTTATAAAACCATGAAAGTTGGGGAGCAGGCTCTTTACTTGGCGCAACTTAAAGGACTTTCAAAACAGGAAGCAAAAGAACGATTGAAATATTGGTTTGACCGTTTGCAAATAGGTGATTGGTGGGACAAAAAGATACAGGAACTTTCCAAAGGGATGGCACAGAAGATTCAGTTTGTGGTAACAGTGCTTCACAAACCTAAATTGCTAATTTTTGATGAGCCATTTAGCGGTTTCGACCCAATAAATGCCAATCTTATAAAAGATGAAATATTAAAGCTTCGCGATGATGGCGCAACCGTTATTTTTTCAACACACCGTATGGAATCTGTCGAGGAAATGTGTGACCACATTGCGTTAATCCATAAATCCAATAAAATATTGGATGGAAAATTGATTGATATAAAGCGCCAATACAGAAGTAATATGTTTGAAATTGGGTTAATAACTCCAAATCATGCAGCCACATCGGCTTCACTGAAGGAAAAATTTGAAATATACCCAGCAACTTTCAAAAGCATCAACGACGAACTGCAATACAAAGTAAAAATTCCAGATTCTATTTCAACGAATGATTTTGTAAGCTATTTGACCTCCCAGGGGCAATTAACCCATTTTGTGGAAGTAATTCCTTCTGCCAGCGATATTTTTATTGAAACGATCCAAAAAAATTAAAATAGAATGAACCATCTTCCGCTAATTATAAAAAGGGAATACCTTACCAAAGTTCGCAACAAATCGTTCATAATCATGACCTTTTTGAGTCCGTTTATTTTTGTAGGGATTTTTGCTCTGGTAGCCTATTTGTCTAGTTTAAATAGTGACACAGTTCTTAAAATTACAGTTTTGGACAACAGTGGATTGTTTATTGAAGAATTCAACAGTTCTCCACATACGCAGTATAAAATTTTGAATAACGTATCCTTAGAAAAAGCAAAGAAGGAAGCTGAAATTGAAAAAATAAATGGCTTGCTTTACATTCCGAAAACTGAAAATCTGGAAGACCTTTCCAAAGGAATCACTTTTTATTCTGAAGATTCCCCATCGCTATCAATGATGAGCGATATCAACAATATGTTGGAAAAGAAAGTGAATAGCTTAAAGCTTAAAGAAGCCGGTATTGATTCTGAAACCATTAAAAATCTTCACATAGACATTAGCGCCAGCCAAGAAACATTTAAAGGGCAGGAAACCTCTAAACTCGGCGCTGGTTTAAAACTGGCTTTTGGTGGAGCCGCGGGTTATCTGCTGTTTATGTTTATCATTATTTATGGCAATATGATTATGCGCAGCGTAATTGAAGAAAAAACCAGCAGGGTCATTGAGGTTATCATTTCATCCGTAAAACCTCGGGTATTGCTCTTGGGAAAAATTTTTGGGACCACACTGGCGGGTATAACCCAGTTTTTGGTTTGGGTGGTTTTAATTTTGGTATTAATGACTGTGGTAACCTCTATTTTTGGAATTGACACAGCAGCAGCATCTCCTTCACAACAGATTATGGAAAATAGCGTAGATGGCGGTACCCAACAGATTTTACAGGATATAATGCTGGAAATTAACAACCTGCCACTAATAAACTTAATTGTGATGTTCATACTTTTCTTTGTTGGGGGTTATTTGCTGTACGCTTCATTGTACGCCTCAGTTGGCGCAGCAGTTGATAGTGAAACCGACACCCAACAGTTTATGATGCCTATTTTAATGCCGCTTATTTTAGCAGTCTATGTTGGGGTTTTTACTGTAATAGATAATCCGCATGGCACCGTTTCACAGGTGTTTTCATACATTCCTTTTACCTCGCCAGTAGTGATGCTGATGCGTATTCCGTTTGGTGTTCCACTATGGCAACAGATTATTTCGGTAGTTATTCTATTCGCTACTTTTATAGGTATGGTTTGGTTTGCAGCGAAGATTTATCGTGTGGGGATTTTAATGTACGGAAAGAAACCTACCTACAAAGAGATTTTTAAATGGCTTAAATATTAAGAAATAGTAATGCCGAAAATTTGCCTTATTTTAGGGCAGGAATAAAATTGAAACATTAAATGTACAGGATACTTATAATAGAAGACGAAGCAGCAATTAGAAGGGTTTTAGTGAAAATTCTTTCCGAAGAGAATCAAGGTTACGAAGTTTTTGAAGCCGAAGATGGCCTAGTAGGAATGGAAATCATCAAAAAAGAAGATTTTGATTTGGTGCTTTGCGATATTAAAATGCCAAAAATGGACGGTGTTGAGGTTTTGGAAGCAGTAAAAAAAATAAAACCAGAAATACCGATGGTCATGATTTCTGGTCACGGCGATTTGGAAACTGCGGTAAATACAATGAAAATGGGCGCTTTTGACTACATTTCTAAACCGCCAGATTTAAACCGATTACTAAATACCGTGCGCATTGCCTTGGACAGAAAGGAATTGGTTGTTGAAAACACTCGCCTAAAAAAGAAGGTTTCCAAAAACTATGAAATGGTTGGCGAATCGCAAGAAATTGGGATGATAAAAGATATGATTGAAAAAGTGGCGCCTACAGAGGCCCGCGTCCTAATTACTGGCCCAAACGGAACTGGAAAAGAGTTGGTGGCGCATTGGCTCCATCAAAAAAGCGAGCGTAGCAATGGCCCGATGATAGAGGTTAACTGTGCCGCAATACCCAGTGAACTGATTGAAAGTGAACTTTTCGGCCACGTAAAAGGTGCGTTTACTTCTGCAATTAAAGACCGAGCGGGCAAGTTTGAGGCAGCGAATGGTGGAACCATTTTTTTGGATGAAGTGGGCGATATGAGCCTTTCCGCGCAAGCAAAAGTACTTCGTGCATTGCAGGAAAACAGGGTGCAAAGAGTGGGTAGCGATAAAGATATAAAGGTTGATGTACGCGTTATAACAGCCACAAATAAAGACTTAAAGAAAGAAATAGATGAAGGCCGTTTTCGTGAGGATTTATACCACAGACTGGCGGTGATTCTTATAAAAGTTCCTGCTCTAAATGATAGAAGGGATGACATACCATTGCTGGTTGATTATTTCTCTGAAAAAATTTCCAGCGAACACGGTACGGCAAAGAAGAAATTTTCCTCAAAAGCTATTAAACTTTTGCAGGAATATGACTGGACGGGAAATATCCGAGAGCTTAGAAACGTAGTAGAACGATTGATTATTCTTGGCGAAAAAGAAATAAGTGAAGAAGATGTAAAACTTTTTGCAAGTAAGTAATATGAAAAAAGTAAATATTGAAGATTTTAAAGTAACGGGATCCATAAAACTGGATGGTTCACGAAATGATTGGGATTTGGATGCTTCTAAAAAAGAACTGGAAAATCATTTGGAGGACACTCGAAAAAAGCTGGGCAAGCTTCAAGACACATTATACGCCCACGGAAAATATGGAGTGTTGGTCTGTCTTCAAGGTATGGATACTGCAGGAAAAGACAGCTTGATTCGTGAAGTTTTTAAGGATTTTAATGCACGTGGAGTTGTCGTATATAGTTTCAAAACACCTACTGCACTTGAGAAAAGACACGATTATCTTTGGCGCCACTACATTGCACTGCCCGAACGCGGAAAGTTTGGAGTTTTTAATAGAACACATTACGAAAATGTTTTGGTAACAAGAGTGCACCCAGAATATATTCTTGGCGAAAACTTGCCCGATGTAAATAGTTTGGAAGATATTGACACCGAATTTTGGGACAAACGCTTTCAGCAGATCAATGATTTTGAAAAGACAATTCAACAGAATGGAATCATTATTTTCAAATTCTTTTTAAATCTTTCCAAAGACGAACAAAAAGAGCGCCAACTCCGCAGATTGGACAAACCTGAAAAAAATTGGAAGTTTTCCCCAGGCGATTTGGATGAAAGAGCTTTGTGGGAAGATTATAGAAAGTGTTATGAGGATGCCATTAATCGCACTTCAAAGCCACACGCGCCTTGGTACATTATTCCTTCAGACGATAAAGAGACGTCTCGAGTGATAGTTGCAGAAATTATGCTTCAAGAACTCAAAAAATATAAAGATATCAAGGAACCGGAATTGGATGACGACATTAAGGCCAAGATTTCGGAATATCGTGAACGGCTTAAAAATGATTAGTTTAGCGTCTTTCCAGTTCAACCTGAAACCACTTCTATTAAAAAATATATAAATGAAAATCTATCTCCTTCCCCTCTTTCTTTTTACTTTACTTTTTTCTTCATCAGGCATTTCGCAGAACAACGTTCAGGATTCTATAATGATGAAAAAGCTTTACACAGCTGCTTTGACAGAAGGAAAAGCATATGATTGGCTAGATCATCTTTCCAATGAAATAGGCGGTAGGCTTTCAGGTTCCTTTGAAGCTGAAAATGCTGTAAAATATACCGAAGCAGAGCTAAAAGAACTAGGTGTAGACAAGGTTTGGCTACAGCCAGTAATGGTTCCCAAATGGACTCGTGGTTTTAAGGAATATGCATATATAGAATCACCAACCGGAGAAAAAAGCGTTACCGATATCTGTGCACTGGGTGGTTCTGTTGCTACACCGAATTTGGGTATAAAAGCAGAAGTGGTGGAAGTAAAAGGCTTAGATGAATTGGCTGCCTTAGGAAAAGAAAAGCTTGCAGGAAAAATTGTTTTCTACAACAGACCAATGCAAGCAGATTTAATACAAACCTTTGAAGCTTATGGTGGCTGCGTGGACCAAAGATATGCTGGTGCTGCAGAAGCAGGAAAATATGGTGCGATAGGCGTTATTGTTCGTTCTATGACCCTGAGTCAAGACGATTACCCGCATACTGGCGCAATGAGTTATGGAGATACACCGGTTAGTCAGCGAATTCCGGCAGCGGCCATTAGTACCAACGGAGCAGATTATTTGAGCAGTCTTCTGAAGTTACAGCCCAACCTTTTGTTTTATTTCAAACAGAATTGTAAAACTTTTGACGATGTGCAATCCTATAATGTAATTGGCGAGATTACGGGCAGTACAAAACCCAATGAATATATGGTTGTAGGCGGTCATTTGGATAGTTGGGATCTTGCGGATGGCGCCCACGATGATGGCGCTGGTTGTGTGCAAAGTATGGAAGTGTTGCATCTTTTCAAAAAAGTTGGTTACAAGCCAAATCATACCATACGGGTTGTGTTGTTTATGAATGAAGAAAACGGCCTTCGCGGCGGAAACAAATATGCCGAAGAAGCCAAACGAAAAAATGAAACCCATCGTTTTGCACTTGAAAGCGATGCTGGGGGCTTTACCCCGCGTGGTTTTTCATTTGATACTAATGAAGCAAATTTTAGCAAAGTGAAAACTTGGGAGCCGTTGTTTAAGCCCTATTTAATTCACTATTTTGAAAAAGGTGGTGGCGGTGCAGATATAGGCCCGTTAAAGGGAAATATCGATGTATTGGCAGGGTTACGCCCCGATAGTCAGCGCTATTTTGTCTATCATCACGCTGCGAATGATAACTTTGATGCCGTAAACAAACGCGAACTGGAACTTGGAGCGGCCACGATGGCAAGTTTGGTTTATCTATTCGATAAGTACGGAACTAATTAATATTTACCACCAAACCACAAAGAAACGCTCCACAGTATGGGGCGTTTTTTTATAAATCAAAGGTGATTTATTGATTTTGAGTTGTGCCTCAATCAATTCTTTTATTTCTGAAAAGTTATGCCAATCGGTCAGGGAATTTATTGGAAAAAGCCATTCTTTTTTGGTTGGAACGGCATAGAGAGCTGTTTCGTCTTCTTCTAAATCGTTGTTTTTAATATAATAACCTACAATACATTCTTTAAATGTCTTCGGGAATATTTCTACAGACATTTTCTTCGGAAGAAATAAAAATGCTTTTAAACATAGTTGCTGTGACGAAGGTTTCTGGATTGTGAGTTCTGCTAATTTCTGAATGGTCTCGTTTGTTTGGAGCAATGGAAATTGCTTCAGCTTTACTTTTTCCAATTTGTCAAAGAGCCTATCCTTTCGGTTTGGTCCTATCCATTTTTCTTCTTCAGAAAGCCCTGCCTTTTCATCGTATAAATAAAATTTGCAGGCTAATTCTATGTGAACGATCTTTTCGGTTTTAAGATCTCGAACTATATAATCCAACTCGCCCAAAGTTTCCATTACACCGTGTATTTGTAGGTTTGCGGCCAATAATGCAAAGTGTTTTGATTGTTTTAAATAGGCTTCAAAACAGGCTTCGGCTTGCATTCCAAGTACTGAATTTTTGGGGAAGACAAAGTTGCTTTCGTCTATCTTTTCTTCTGGGAATTCAAAATTTTCAAACGGATATTTTTCCGAATGTATTTTAAGATCGGGTGTATTTATGAAGTGCTGTAAATGGCTAGTCGTTTTAATAGTTATCGCTTTAGTACACTTTCATATTTGGCAATCCATTGGGCAACGGACATCTTAGTGGTTAGTTCTCCTAGCAATTCAAAGGGAATATTTTTAGGGTTTTTAAAACGGATACAGCTTTTGCCCATATCCAGTCTATTGCTGGCGTGTTTGGGGTATTCGGCTACAAACCATGCCATAAGCTCAGGGTCTGTATAGATGCCCGAATGATAAAAGCCTATGTGATTTTTCTGTGAAGCAATGCTCATAAATGGCAGTGCGTCAGTTGGCTTACAGTGGTAGCCATCGGGGTAGATGCTGTGCGGTACTACATAGCTTATCATTCCATATTGCATGGATTCCTCAAAGCCTTTGGGGAGGTTTTCCTTTACGGTTTCGCGCAGCTTTTTCATTACTTCCTTTCGGTCTTCGGGCAGTTCGGCAATGTACTGGTCTGGAGTGGTGGCTTTGGATTGCATGCTTTTGAAAGTTTAAAGCTGAAACTTCAAAGTTAAAAGATTTTTTATTGAAATGTATTTTAGGAATGTTTTTAAAACTGTTTTTTTGATACACAGAATTATAATTGTACTTTTCGTTAAAATATAAAATGATGAAAAAAATTGTAGTATTTTCAATAGTTGCTGTTTTCCTTTTGTTTGCCACAGAAGGATATTCCCAGGAAATTACGAAGTATGATTTTCTTGAAGTGATTGTGGTTCAAAAAGCGAATAACCGCGGAAAAGTAAAGCGTATAAAAGTGGAGGAACAAGCTTCTTTGGTTGGTCAGAATATCTCTATTGATGAAATCGAAGATATTGAGGAAACATCAAGCTTGCTGAATTACATGAACGCCCACGATTGGGAATTTCTGGACCGCCAGTCTGTGGTTTCTGATGATAATGATCCTGTTTGGATGAGTTATATTTTTAGGAAAAAAAAGTAGTTGATATTTAGACGTGTTTTATTGAAACGTCCAAGCAATAAAGCGGCTTTGTTTGTTGCCTTGTTCCATCTCCACTATTCTTACTTCTGAAGGTTTGGTTTTATTGATGGCTCTTTTGATATTCTTTAGGTGTTCTTTTTGCGAAACGATGGTCGTAAACCAATGCACTTGGTCTTTAAATTTAAGACTTTCTTCAGCCATTTTTTGCACGAATGCCACTTCGCCACCTTTATACCATAACTCGTTGCTCAAGCCTCCAAAATTTTGGGATTTGGCTTCGCTTAATTCAAGGTTTTGATACTTACGGCGGTTGCTTTGTTCGGCATCGGTTCGGTTTTTAAAGAAAGGCGGATTGCAGACAACTACATCAAACACATCGGTTGGTTGGATGATGTGTTCCAAAATATGACTTTTGAACTGTTGGTGTCTTAATTCAATCCCCTTCAAGTCAGGGTTTTTGTCAATTATTTTCTGTGCGTTCTTTAGGGAATCGAGGTTTACTTCGGTGGCGGTGCATTTCCAATTAAAATGACAGCTAGCCAAAATAGGGTAGATTAGGTTGGCGCCAGTGCCAATATCCAGCAAATGAATTTCTGTTTTGGCAATTAAATCTGCTATGTGCAACAAATAATCTAACCTACCAGGAATTGGCGGACAAAGGTTGTCTTCGGGAATATGCCAATAGGTTATGCCGTAGTGCGCTTTTAGCAGGGTTGTGTTCAGTGCTTTAACGGCTTCGTGATTGGCGAATTTTACAGTTTTGTTACCGTGTTCATTTTCAAAAACGAAAGGCTTTAGCGGAGGGTGGGCTGCTATAAGTTTTTCGAAATTATAGTCTTTACTGAATGGATTTTTTGCGTGCACGGCGGTGTCTTTAAATCGGTAAAGGTAGTTGAATAATGTGTTATGGGTTTTCGGTTATCAGTTGTTAAGTGATAACTGTGAGTTTTCCATATCGATATGTGTGGAAATGTGAAATGTTGGTAGGAGAATGTTTGATTTCTTATAATGTATTTTACTACACTCTTAAAATCTTTTCCATTGCCTTGCCTTTTGCCAGCTCATCTATTAGCTTATCCATATAGCGGATCTTTTGCATGAGTGGTTCTTCTATTTCTTCAACGCGGTAGCCACAGATTACTCCTGTTATCTTGGAAACGTTGGGGTTTAGTTGTGGCGCTTCGGCAAAGAAGGTTTCAAAAGATATTTTATTGTCTATTGTTTGTTGCAGTTGGTCTTGGCTATAGCCGGTTAACCAACGGATGACGGTATCTACCTCTTCTTTGGTGCGGCCCTTTTTTTCTGCTTTGGTGATGTAGTGTGGGTACACACCAGCGAAGGACATTTTATATACTCTTTCGTTTTTCATTGTGGTTGAATAGGATTGTAAATTTACATTTTTCTCTTTCTTCTTGTGCGCTTATATCTCCAGAAAGGTAGCGAGCAGGCTAAAAATCAAGTGTATTTATAGTTTAATCAACCTTTAGAGAATCTGTTGTATTGCTTTTTTCATCCCTATATTTTGATACAGCTCTGTGCATTTGGTATTGGTTTTTATTGGTAACTACGGTATCGGCCTTTATAAAATCGAGGATGCGCATTAGGGTTTCTTGCACTTCCGGATGTTTGTGGACCATAGCTTCTTGATAGTGCACGGCGGGTTCGCTAAGCAAACGCGCCAAAGGAGGTTCCACAACTCCCCATTTTTCAAACTTATAGGGTTTATAATCCCTAAGTGCCTTATCAATGGCGTCGTTGTTTTTTTGGATGCTGTCCATTAGCGCCAATGGATTATCCACTTCGGCTTTTAGAATTGCACGCACTTTTTCATAGGTCATTTTATGGGGCATCATTACAGGAACTACGGCAAATCCGCGATTTTTTATTTTTTCATAAATAAATCCCGGAAGCTTATCAATAGAGGTAACAGTTTCAATTATGGAAGCAAATTCCCCAGATTCCTTGACGGTTTTGGAAGAAAATTTCCATTGAAACAATTTTTGCTTGATATAAAAATCACCCGAATTGATGATATTTATAAAGATAGGTTGCACCTTTTGGTTAAATTCCTCATCGCGCTCAATGGCATCATACACCTCCAGTGCACTAAGCATGCCGCTGTTTTCAAAATAGCCACCATCAAGGTAATTTCCTTTTTGGCGGATTTTAGCTGTAGGACTGAACAACGGAAAGCGATTAGTGGTTGAAACAGCCCCAAAATATGTGAGCGCTACAGAGTCGCGGCCATTCCTGAATATTGAAAGATTATCTGCCCCCGCAAAAGTGCTATCAGGAAACCGAACCGTTGAAACCACACCCTGCCTTCCAGCCACTGAAGTGGAGTTCATAATAAGCGCGGGGAATTTACGGTTACGTTTTTCATAAAGCGTGCGCCATACGTCTAGATAGCTTTGATTGTGGAACTCGTCCAAGGGCATTCCCGTATTTATGGCGTGCAGTTTCATGCTTTCATAGGAACGGTCCTTGCCGTTGTAATTGAAGAACGGCAAATACTCGCGAATAAAATCCCAGCCCAATAAATAAGTGAGTTCATTGGACAATACATTGGAAGTGCCTATTTTAAATATTTCAGCATTTAAACTTTTCTTTTGGTCGTGATAATTGCGTAGGGAAGCATAATTACCTATGCCCACCGCACCGCCGGAAACTCCCGAAAGCACAATGCTACGATTGAAAAACTCACCTTTGCTTAAAGAGTCCAATTGATTAAACAGCAATAAATTCCAAAGATTGGCTTTTAATCCGCCGCCATAGGAGCCCACAAAAAAATAATTGTCCTTTTTATAGGAATTAGCGGTTTCACTTCTCATAAATTCCTCAAAAGCCACCGGTTTAAGGGTTTTAACCTCTGTGAGTTCGTGCAGGTCATTTTCAAAAGAAGTCATATATATAGCTCCGGAAATAAAAAAAATGATCAGCAATGGTAGCCAATATTTGTAAAAATTCTTTGGCTTTCTTTCAGGCTTTTTTTGCTTTACACCTTGTATATCCTCTCCTTCCTTTGGTTCTTCCAGTCTATGATAATACAAGAGATGCTTGAATAAAATTATAAGTACTGAATAAATAACAATAATGTAAAGACAAATAATAACCACTGGGCTGAACAAACTGGCTATGAAAAAAAAGCTATTGGCAAGCAACAAGCATATTAAGGAAACGATTCCGCTGTAGCGCATAAAATTTAAATAGAACACGTTATCGCTCAGTTTTCCGAAATATTCCAAGTACTTGGGAGTTTTTTGGTTCTTAACATTGCCGTATTTGTCAAATAGGTCCAAGGTCTCCTTTTTAAACATTTCTGCTTTTTCATCGTGAAGTTCTTTTGTATAGAACACATACTTAAAATAGGTACGGCATATCTTGAAATATACATAAAGATACATTTGGCAACCCAGGGTGATAAGAAATGCAATGAAAGGAATGCGGTCCCATTTAAAGATGGCAACCAGAATAGCAGTAATCAAGACCATGAGTACACAGGCCAGATAATAGCGTGGGAACCGCCTCACATATTTAATAATATATTCAACCGTTTTCTTTTTGGTTGCTTCATTTCCTTCTTTCAAATCTTTCTTCCACTTATTGTAACGCTTTCCCAAGGAATTATAAACGATTAAGGTAATGAGGAGCAAGAAAGCCGAAATATAGGTGGTGTTAAAATGCACTCCAAAGTACCGGGGAATCATCAACAGAAATATTTGGAACATCGCTATGTAAATAAGGACGCCCAAACTGCGCCGCAGATTTTTCACATATTCATTGTCAAAAGTTGTAGAGGAACCTGGTTTTGCTTTGCTGGTATCAAAGTATATGATATTAAGGCCCAGCCAACTTCTCTTGTTTTTAGGCATTTCAAGGCTCACGCAGTCTCTATTGCCGTAGAGCCAAATATCATTGTACACCGGAAAGTGTGAAAGCACAAGCGCCAAAAAACTGAGCAAAAAGAATAGGATGGCAATATTCACGGGTCGGTAAAAAAGATCAACTATAAGCGTACCGCCTTGTTCCATAAACGTTACCATCACATAAATAAGAATAATAAAAAGGATGCTCAGCAAAGCAGTCTGTAAAAAACGGATCAAGGTTTTTATGTGGGGTAAAAAAATGGTCTTTAAAAACCAATACATTAAAAACATAAAACAGATTGCGTAGAGAGTAACCTTTACTGGAGTGATATATTTTAAATTGATAAAATCCCGGACCCCTTTGAATTCGTAACCAAAGCCCTCCAAAACATCGGCTGACAATGCTAATATGGCAAAGAATAAAAATGCCTGTTGTATAGTAATCCTAATTTTAATTTCCTTCCAATGGATAAAGTTATCCTTAAACAAATCGCGTATCAGATAGGCAATGATAATTAACAAAAGAGCTGCCCATATAATATCAAAAATGAAGAAAGCGTGGTAAAAAATTATTTTATCGGAATTTTCAGGACTGAAGATAAGTGCATTTACAGCTTCAAAATTGTCAAAATGCCCGTGCTGCGGTATTTCTATATAACTATTAATGCGAAAGGCAGCACTGAAAATAATTAAAAGTAGAGAAAGAATCACCCAAGCTACAACCCAGTAATTAATCCCTTTTTCAAGCCAATTTTTCATCTGTATAAAATATTTGAGAATTAGGAAAATGGAATGCCCAGATATACAACTACGGTTGGTTTACCCTTTGTTAATGGGCATTTCATACTATAAATATTTATGGCCAAAGCAGAGGAGAACTTATGGCAGGGTTTTCATACTCGAATATACGAAAAAATAACTGCCAAGCCACAAGGGGTCAGGTGTTTAAGGTGGGGTTTTTAAGTTGCAAAGGCGTATTGGCGGTTTTTTACCATCAGGTACCTTACAACTTCCCTAAATATTTTCAACAAATTCCAGAAACACTTTTTTGTGAAGATCGAGATCCATATTCCCCGAAAGTGATGCACGCACGATGTAATCTTTGTCGCCTTCTTTAGTGGTGCCTTGTGTTGAGGTTGCGGGTATAGTCCAATAACAGCCTTTTAACTGGCCATAGCTCACACAGAACTTGCTTTCAGTGGGAATTTCAGTAATCATTAAATTGATGAGCTTTAGATTGAGCGCTCTTTTATACACTTCTCTTTCTTCATTCGTATTCCCTTTCGTGGGAAGGTCTAAGGAAAATACAGAAGGAGTGAAGCCTTGCGCAGCCAATTCTTCTGAAACAAAATTGATTTTTGCTCCTGGTAAGGTTTCGTGGATGAAGTTTACAAACTCACGGGTGTTTCTATAAGCATCAATAATCCGTTGGTTCATGGAGGGCAATTGCTTTGCCAATATTTCATATTGAAGGGCTGTCGCCTTGTTGTCACAAAGGGTTAAGTGCAATTCAATTTTTTTCATCAAGGCTGCTGTTTTTGTGTTTCCTACGACGTAACCAGCCGTACATTTTCCGCCACTGGGGAATTTGGAGCCACTGGCATACGAAATGGCCCGCACCGTTGAAAGTATTTCCCCTTCGCCCAAGAAATGATAGTTCGGGCAAAAGGTTTGATCCAGAATAAATACGGGGTCGATGGCAGTTTCACCCGTTGCGGTTTTGCGCTCTTTACTTAAAACAGCTTTTAATTGTTGCAAATCTGGAACTTCAACTCTGGGGTTTGTTGGTATTTCAGCTATGATGTAAGGGATGGCATCTTCGGTGGCGATTTTAGTCAACACGGTGTCGATGCTCTGCACCATCTCGTTATTACCATCCACTAGCAAGTCTACTATTTCCACATTATCAAGGCAAGCAGCAACGCGTCTTGCTTGGTCGTTTGTGCCACCGTAACAATTTGGCGGAACAATAAATTTGATAGCCTTTCCTTTATGTTTTTCCAGCGCATCGTGAATAAGCCCCATCATAATGGCGTATTGAATAGAAAGTCCACTAGAAGCAACGAGTGCCTCTGTTGGGGAACCGGTAATTTCCCTTATAGAATTTAAAACTCTTGGTTTATTTTCATCTTCATTATTTTGCTCAATAGAGGGTTGTTTTCCTAACCATTTTAATGCAATTAGGCAATTGGCAGGCGTCATGGCGATGGTTTCCCTTCTCCGTACGTGTTGAATTTCTGAAATGTAATCTTCGTTCTTTTCGCCATTTACTATTAAAGTACTTCCCAGGTGCCCTTGAAGGCTTAGGAAAAAGTCAATGGTTGGGGTGAGGGCAACAGCGCCAATTTTCTCTTTCTGTGAAATGAAGACCGTGCTACCATTAAATTCTGGAATGGCTGCTCCTTGCTCTACTTTCTTTAGTTCAAAATTGTAGCCGTAGATGTTTCTTACGATTTCAGTATCAAAAAAGGAAGGTAATTCATCGGTGTAAAGGATTTGGGTTTTTTTATTAGCCAATAAATTCTTCCGTAGGATTGCCAACATGGGAACTGTATTTGAGGAAAAAGTTATTACATTCTCGGGTGCTACATTATTTAAGTTGGCAATTCCCCATTCCAATATACAGGATAATGGATGCCCCAGGCGAATATAATCATAAGCCGTGGGCAATGTTTTTAGGGCTGCGGTTTCAGCATTATTATCATTATATAGATTTTCAAATTGAGCTAAAAACTGCGTTTTTGCCAAGCTCTCATCATAAATATCAAGCCTGTGTGTGGTCAGGCTTAACCAGTCTGTTGGCATATTTTGTAGTACTTCCTTTATATAATTCAGCATTTTATTTTCTTGCATTTTTTTATTTTTTGGTAGGTCGGCAAGTTACGTTAATTAGATTTTTTTTTAAGTGTTTTAAGACTTTTGTAACACTGTGATTGATGAATTTGAAAGTAGATTTAGGCACTATTGCAAATTGTGCTTATCGCTGGGCAGACATTACAAACCTGTGCAAACTAGTTTGTTTTAATTTTTTAAATATTGATTTTAAGCCTATTGAAGCTATTTTAGTTAGATTTGTTTAAAATAAAATAATATGAAGAAATTTATACTATTAGTGAGCCTGCTTTCTGTCTTGCCATACTTTGCTCAAACCAATGAAATATACGGCATAGCACGTAATAACAATCCAAATGTAACTTACTTGGCAAAAGTAAATACAACAAATGGCCTGATTCAAGATATTTCTACTACTTCGCACTCAGAATATATTGCTAATTTTTCATTCACGGTAGATCCTAACTTAGGAATTTATTATTATTCAGGCTTAAATAATTTTATTGGTGTAGATATGAATACCGGAGAACTGGTTCAAGACAATCCAATAATTACAAGCGGGTTGCCAATTTTTCAAAATTTTATTTATAACGAAATAACCCAAGAAATAATTGGCATAGAGCGTGGCGGTATTGATGATGGGGTTTATTTGTCTAAAATAGATCCAGAAACTGGAATTGTTACCCAAATATCCACAAGTTCTTTTGCAAATTCTGTTACCGTGGCTGGCTGTGCAATAGATTTGGGAAACCAATGGTTTCATCTTTTTTCTGAAGGTAAAATTCTCTCTCTGGATATTGAAACAGGAGCTGTGGTTCATGAACCCATCGTTGATACTTCTGAATTTGAAAATTTCAATAATTTGACTTACAATCCAGCCGATGGAAATTTATATGCTATCGGAAGAAATAGTTCTCCAAATGAGCTTTTCTTTGTAAAAATTAACCCTATTACGGGCGCTGTAAATACCATCTCACCAACATCTTTGGGAGAAAGTCTTGCCCTTGAAGGAAGCGCACTAGATCCATTTAGCGGTGTGTATTATTTTAAGCGACCAAATCCACTTTCCATAGTGGGAGTATCTATAAACACTGGTTTGGAAGTTAGCGCTACTACTTTTGATTTTAGTGAGTCTAACGGTGCTTTCTTTGGATATTTCTATTTTGGAGGACAAGTTGGGGAGCTACTTTCTAATGATGATTTTTCAAATAAACCCGATGTATTTATCTATCCTAATCCTGCTGAAAATATACTGAATGTAGCGGGAAATTCAATATCAAGAATAAGTATGCACTCTGTATTGGGTCAACAAGTAGCCAATTTGGAATATAATGATGAAAAGACCATCAAACTTGATATTGGTATTTATGCTAAAGGTGTTTATTTTTTAAAGGTTTACAACAACCAACAAGAAACCACAACACTAAAGTTTATAAAAAAATAAACTCCTAAAGGCTGCTGGCTTATATTTATTAATCTTGGTTAAGCCTGCAAATGCTCCAATAAGATGGGCACGCTTTGCAAAAGCACGCCAGGGAGGAATGTGAGGGTGGAGTCACGAGCGTAACGCTTGCGCTAGCGAGGGGTTAGAGCGAAAAATTAAAATTCAATCTAGTTTTGATTGTTCCATTCACCGTTCAAAAATGCTAAGGTTCTGCGTGTAAAATCTGCACTGTTTAATGGCCCTTCATGGGGCATATGCCAACCATTGGGTACAATAAAAAGATGGGCGTTGGGTATGGTATTAAACATTTCCCAAGCTTGGGCTACCGGAACAAAATCGTTATCTCCATGAACTACAAGGGTTCTGGCGGTGATGGCGGCAAGCCTGTCTGGGGTAATGGCAGGGTCTCCTGTTAATTTGTGGAAATTAAAGAATTGTTTGGCCAGGAACATGCCTTTCTCTTTTCCATGGAGCTTTTCACAGTCATTGAATTTATAGAACATTTCAGGGGTTGCATTGTTTTTAATAAAATCACGGGTCTGTGTAGTAAAATACAATTGTGCGCTCATTGGCACAATTGCCTCAAAGCGCTGTGGCTGCAAAGTTGCTGCATAGAGGGAGATAATTCCTCCGCTGCTATGGCCTATTAGCTTCGCTTTGTCAAGTTTTAGGTTGTCCATTAAAGTTAGCAGGTCTTGGGCAGCAACTGTATGAAGGAAAGCTACGCTGGTGTCTGGATTTGTGGAACGGCCATGCCCGCGCATATCCCAAGCTATTACCCGGTAGTGCTTGGAGAGTTCGGGAATAAAGGGCTGCCAATCTGATGCCGTTCTGCCAAAACCGTGAAGCAGAATCAATGGCTCTCCTTGGCCGTACTCTTCATAATATATTTTGGCACCATTTACGTTACTGAATTTTCCGTTTTGGGAAATAGGTTCTTGGGCTTTCACAGCTGTAGCTTTTAAAAAAAATACCGAGAAAACTAAAAACAGCAATTGGCACTTCATGGTCTATGGGGTTAATAGTGATATAGTTAAATGTACAAAATTTTGGGATTGCTTGGATAGGGTCAAATTATAAATACGCTAATTAGATTGTCACTTTGTAAAAGCACGTTAGGAGAACCTTGCAAGTACACAACAAACTGAAAATGTGTAAGGATTTTCGTAAGTAGGTTTGTACTAGCAATTAATTTTATACGCCGTTAGCAAGGATTATTTTTCATCATTTAGTATTAAAGGATATATTTCATTTCTTAACAGTGCATAGGGGTCATTTTTAATATCCCAGTTATTGTAATTTCCGGCTGTAGTTACTACTATAATATCATTCTTCAAATCGAAATAGATGTTTTGCCCTCCATTTCCTATGGCTGCTATCATTTTAAATTCGTTATTTGAAATATATTCTGGCCACATCCAAAATTGATACCCGTAAGCATCATTGCCATTTGCAACCTTACTTGGGAATTCAATTTTTTCAGAGAAAGATTCCTCTACCCATTGAGAAGGTATTATTTGCTTACCATTCCAGTTGCCATTGTTTCTATAAAGTAAGCCAAATTTTAATAAATCTTGTGAAGTTAACCGCAAGCCCGAAGCTGCTGCAAAAGTATCTGAACCATTCCAAGCAGAGTATTTGGTCCATTCAAATTTGTCGATTCCTAAAGGTTCAAATAAATGTTCCTTTACAAATCTATCTAACGGTGTCTTTGATGCCATAACAATAATTTCTGCTAATACTTGAGTGGCCCCGCCGTTATAATTAAATTTTGTGCCCGGTTTGGTGGCTAATGGTTGGGTTAATACATATTCAACTGGATTTTCACTTGAAGACATTATAGTTTCGTTATTTTCAGGATTATTGTAGGGTACATCTTCATTCCAAGATAATCCAGTTGTCATAGTTAAAAAGTTCTGAATAGTCCAATTTGATTTATCTCCAATAAAAGTACCCTCCATTTCAGGGAAAAAATCGGAAATCTTTTGGTTAACGCTTTTTATATATCCTTTCTCGATGGCAATGCCAATACAGGCCGAAACAATACTTTTTGTAACACTGCGAATATCGTGTAATGTTGTGTCGGTAAACTGAACGTTCCCAATATCACGTCCCCAAATTTGGTCTTCGCCTTTAAAGTAGTGCTCGTAGAAAAGTTTTCCGTTTTTGGCAATTAGTACGCTATGGATGTTTGGGTACTCTTGTTTTTCTATTTTGGTTGTTACCTTATTGAGGAGCATTGAATCAATCCCGAGTTCTGAAAATGTGGTGGTTGGAATTTTAGTTTCAGTGGAATCAAAAGCTGTTTTGACTTGCTCTGACTTATTTCCTTTACAAGCAACTACTAAAATAAATAGTAAAATGGACCAAATTAAGCTTCTCATAATATTTGGTTTTTTATTCTTGCTACTATGTAGATAAAAGCAACAGTTGTTTTTATTCCCGCTATAGTGCTAATATAGGGAATTTTGGATTTGGTTAGTAGGAGGTCGCATTGCAAATGCTCTAATTAGATGGGCACCTCTCTGGCGCGCTTTTATAAAGCGTGCCCATTTATAAGGGCATTTGCAATGCCCAATTACCAAAGTGGTTTAATTGATACAAAAGGCTTTTCGCGATTGCCATCTTCATAGGCAGCATAACTGCTGTTGACCCAATCGCGTTCATGATATACAAGCCTGGCGCTAACAGGATTGTAGTGAATATAGTTAACGCGCTGTTCTATTTTTATAAATGTATCCAGAATTACAGGGTGAAATCCATCCTTCCAAAATTTGAAGTTAACACCACGTTTGGTTCTCTGGGCAGCATAACTGAATTTTTTCAACAACCACTCGCGCCGACTTTCTGGATATTCCTGAATGGCTTCCACGATTCGTTTTGAGGTAAATTTCTTGAAATCGCGAATTATGTTTTGTAATTCTTCTCCGTTTGAACTTACTATGGCGTGAAGATGACTCGTCATATAAACATATGCGTAAACTTGCAATCCTTTTTCGGCTATGCAATAGTTGAAGGATTCATCTAGTATTTTAGTATACTCTGGGCGAATAAATACATCTACCCAATCTATTACCGTTAGCGTGATAAAAGTGGGCTGATGGCTGTCTATGACTTTGTATTTTTCAGACATAGCTTAAAAATACAAAATTTCGGGATTGACTGGGGAAGGTCGCATTGCAAATGCTATAGTAGATGGGCACGCTTTTCAAAAGCGCGCCAGGAAACTGCAATTGTGGGATATTCACTTTTTTATGACCATTGTTTTCTTTAACAAAGGCATCCATACTTCTTTATATTCTTTTTTTACTATGTAAAATTGATCGTTCAAATCAATTTTACCAATTAAAATAGTTGATAACCATAGTTCTGAGCCGTCTTTAAATTGTACTATAGAATAACCATACTCTCCCCATGGTGCGCGTGAGGTGCCTGTGTCTATTTCTATTATTTTTACCACATCTTTTTTGTCGAAGAATATTGAGCGAGAATGATTGATAACTTCAAATTTATTTTCTCCTTTTTTAAAGATGAGCTTTAGTTTCCCATTATGTATTAAATGATTTATGGATAATATAATAGCAGGTAAGGCTATCAAGACACAAATTCCTTGAAAAATAAGAAACATTGTGCGGCCAGATTTGTCTTCAAGAAATATTGCCAAGACCAATGGCATTAGTAGCCACATTAGCGAGAAACTAAAATAATAAAATAGTCTTTTAAAAGTAATTTTAAATTGATTTCGTGCTTGCGATGCATTAGCGGAAAAAGGTTTTTTCTTTTTATTGGTCAAGGTTATAACTAATATAGAAAGTAACGATTCTTCAATTGTTCTTCTTTTGGTCAATTCCTTTTTAAATTGGCTGGGTTTTAGAATAGGGAATTGGTCTATTAAACCAAAAACCTCATCCATACTGAACATGGTTGCTTCAATCTGCCATAGCAAAATGGCTCTATGATTATAACGAACTGAGAATTGTCCGTTATGATAACCTGTAATGGTAAGTTCCCTATTTTTATATTCTAGATTAAAAGCCGGGGGAACATGAAAGCCTATGAGTTGTTCTTTTAGATTGATTTGTTCCTCCCACGGAAAATTTTCTAAATCTGATTTGATTCTCTCTTGGGTTACTTCCCCACAGAATTCATATTCATTAGGTTCATAACTGATATACTGTTTTCGGAGAATTATTTTCATTAAAGGGAGATGGTATTCAAATTCTTAAAGAATACAAATATATAGATTTTAGGAAGGGCACGCTTTGCAAAAGCGCGCCAGGGGAAAGGTCGCATTGCAAATGCTCCAATTAGATGGGGAAGTATATGTGTTGTTATATGCTTTATGCAGTACTATTTTTAATTAATTCTATTGCCTTAATTACCGAGTTAAAAGACTCTCGTGCTTCTTTTTCGTTGACTTGATATATACTACCGTGAATAATATTGTTGCGTAATTCTCTTGTTTTTTCAGACCAATTATTAAACTCATTTGTGTTAAAAAAATCAAAACCAGAACACTTCTTTATTAATGTCTTTGCTAGATAGAATTGGTTTTATGGAGGGTCGCATTGCAAATGCTCCAATTAGATGGGCACACTTTGCAAAAGCGCGCCAGGGGGAGGTGGCTAGCGGGTTAAAAATACAAATTTTCGAGATTGAATGGGAAAGGTCGCATTGCAAATGCTAAAGTAGATGGGCACGCTTTGCAAAAGCGGGCCAAGGTGGTTATTATTTGGTTAGCACGAGCGGGACGCTCGCGCTATCTGGGTACATTTTGTAAAAGTTCGATAGCTTGGTCCATTTTGTTGTTGTTATTTATCGAACTAACTTTACCAAAAAGATTATTATGAATAATGAGGTATGGCAAAAACTTCTTTCTCTTGAGAGTCAAGAAGTTGTAAAGAATTTATTTTCAAAAATTCATGGCAACGTATTAAATACAAGAAGAACTAAAGAAATTAATTCTTCAGCAAAGCAGGCTCGTGAATATTTCAGAAATGCCAGTACATCAAGTTTTTCAGTACGTCCATTATTAGTATTTTATGGTGTTTCAAGTTTGGCTCGATCTTTAACCTTATTGATGAAAAAGAAAGGAGGAGAAGAAGTGCTTATTGCTGGCCATGGTCTTACAACTGAAAATTGGTCAAAGGAATTATCAGGAGACTTAAATTCAGCAATTAAAGGGATTGGAGATTTGAGGGTTAGAACTACATCAGGTCTTTTTACGGATTTTATTCGTGAAACAGAAAATAGAATGAACTTTCATGTCCGTTCTTCAGCAATTGATTGGAGTATGAACTATCCTATTCCTCCTCAAGAGAACATTATTTCACTCTCGCAGATAATTTCTAGATTACCTGATTTGGCACAAGATTTTAGGCATCTATCTGAAGAACCACTATATTCATCAATTAATGAAATGGTATATTCTCCGGAAGGTGGGTTTAGCTGTAAAGTTCTTACAAGTAATTTGAAATCGTTTAAAAATTGGTTTTTAGAAAATGGATTTGAAGTGTTAGAGGAAGGGGATTGGACAACTATTAAATCTACGTCTGAAAATTTTGAATCCCACCAGCCTCAATTTATCCATTCTTATGTGCAGAAATCATTTGGCTCAATTCCTGCTCTTTTTTTAAGTAAACCTTTCGATTCTAATGTTTGTTATTCTCAATTAGGTATGACGTTTCTGGCATCGTATTTTTTGGGCATGTTAGTTAGATATTATCCTACTCAATGGATTCAATTGATAAATGGAGGAGCAGGAGACAATTATTGGCCGACCATTAATCGTCTTCAAGGCTATGTGGAGCAAGTTTTCCCCGAATTAGTGATTGAGTTAATTTTTGATCTAACTAAAAATAATAATTAAATCTTTTTAAATTGGACTTGAATCGTTTACATTTTAAAAAAAAATATTTAACAAAAAAGGCAAATTTTATTTTTTTTTGAAAGTATTAATCCACCTTGAATTTTCATAAAGCGTTGAATGACTTATTCTATGTTCTGGATTTCCTGGGGCCTCTTGTAAATATTCTTTAATTGTGTCATAAATCTTTTTTGGCATTTGCTGACTAATGGTAACTTTATTAATGATATTTAAAGGAATATCAATTTCAAAAAAATCTATATCCTCTTTATTTTCAATGATAATTCTATATTCTTCTTCGCAACGATATGGCCATCTTTTTGTAAAAGGCATTTTATCTATCGGTATTTTATTTTTTTGAACATCGATTAGTCTTCTATAAATCACTTTACCGTGAATTAAACCAGGAATCTTTTCAACTATATCAATTAATTTATCAAAATCAAATTCAATGACACAACCACTTGATCCGTTTGAAAAAGTTTTCCAATGATGAATTGTTTCGTCGTCATCAGTAAAACAAGCAGCAAATAAATTTTTGATTTTTTTTCTTTTCTTATATTCAAGAATTATTTCAGTATCATTTTTATCTTCCCAAAGTTTAGGATTTAATAAGGTCAATTTTTTTCTTTGAAGTAAATCTAGAAGTATTGGTAATGTTGTAAATCTATTTAGTTTCTTTTTTCTTTCAATCATAAATTCAATTTTATTAAAATATTTTATAATTCTTACTGATACCCCGCCGCCTGCAACTTAAACAACTCCGAGTACAGTTTGGGGTTTGCCATTAGTTCCTGATGGGTGCCCAGCTCCAGCACTTGGCCGTGCTGCAATACCAAAATACGGTCTGCCATACGCACGGTGCTAAAGCGGTGGCTAATAATAATGCTGGTCTTACCTTTGGTGAGGGCTATAAAGCGTTCAAAAACATCAAACTCTGCTTGGGCATCCAGCGCGCTGGTGGGTTCGTCCAGCACCATAACATCGGCGTCCTTCATATAGGCGCGGGCGAGCGCCACTTTTTGCCACTGTCCGCCGCTAAGTTCGGTGCCTTTGTAAAATCGTCTGCCCAGGCGTTGTTCCAGCCCGTCTGCCATTTCTGTCACCACTTGTTCCGCGAGGCTTTTGCTGGCGGCGTAGTTTATAACTTCGTCGTTTTGTACTTGGTCTATATTGCCCACGGCTATGTTTTCGCGCAGGGTGAATTCATATTTAAAAAAGTCCTGAAAGATGACGCCAAAACGTTTTCGGTATTCATCTACATCAAATTGGTTGATGTTTATGCCGTCCAAAAGGATTTCGCCTTGGGTGGGTTCGTAAAAACGGAGGAAGAGTTTTATAAGCGTGGTTTTTCCTGCGCCGTTTTGACCTACGAAAGCCATTTTTTCTCCTGCTTTTAGGGTAAAAGTTACGCCTTTTAGCACTTCGGTTTCGCTACCGGCGTAAGCGAAGTGTAGGTTGTTAACCTGAAACCCTTCCTTAATGGTTTTGGGCATAGGCGTTTTTGCTTTGGCATTTTGCTCTACGGTCAAATCGATAAAGTCAAAATAATCCTGAAGGTAAAGCGCGCTTTCGGAAATACGGGTAAAGCGCGAAAAGAAACCTTGCAGGTTGTTGCGCAAGCGGTTGAAGGAACCGGAAAGGAAGGTGAGTTCCCCAATGGTAATCACACCCGTAAGCACCCGCAGAATAATATACACATAGGCGCCGTAATAACTGAGCACCCCCAAAATATTGAAGAGCGAACCGTAAAAACTTTGCTTAAGCGAGAGTTTTTTGTTGATGAGGTAATAGTCGTTCGAGAGCCCTTTAAAGCGTTCCGCGATAAAATCTGTCAAGCCGAAGAGTTTTATTTCCTTGGCGGTTTGGTTATTGGCACCGATAAAGCGGAGGTAATCCAATTCGCGGCGTTCGGCGGTCCAACTTCTTGCCAACGAATACCGTGTGCTACTAAATTTAGCTTCATTGATAAACGAAGGAATGATGCTGAGGATAAGTATCAATATTAAAATAGGTTCAAAATAAACCAATCCCGCAATCAGCGTAATGATGGAAATAATACTTTCCGCCTGTCCCAGCGCATTGGTCATTAAATCTACCCGGCTGTTGGTTTGGGTTCGGGCGCGTTCCAGTTTGTCGTAAAACTCGGGGTCTTCCAGTTGGGCGATGGTAAGCTCTGCGGTTTTGCGAATAATTTTTTCCGAAGACATATTGGAATATAAATCTCCCAAAAGTCCGTCCGTCAGGTTTATCAATCTTCCCAAAAGGTCGGACAGTACCGCCACGCAAAATTCGATAATAACCAGGTTCCACAATTGGGTGAAGTCTTGATTTTCGAGGGAAACCTGAAGGATTATTTCGTCAATAATCATTTTTCCCACCCAAAGAATTACAACTGGTGTGAAAGCGTTGATAAGCCTACTGAAAGTATTTACAAAAAACAGTTTTGGACTGCTGCGGTATATTTCCCTAAAAAAACGGGGGATGGTTTTTAGGGCTTTAAAGGAATCCTTAACGCTGGTTTTCTTTTCTTTTTCGGTGATTGACTTTAATTGGGGACGCGCCATTTATTTTATTGAGTAGTGAGTAATTAGTAATGAGTAATGAGTAGTGAGTCTTTTTTCTTTTTTCTTTTCTCTTTTGTCTTTTGTTGTGAATCGTTGATTTTATTTTATGGATCAGAGTTTTTGAATCATCTTTTTAATTACAACAATCTGGCCAAGGTGGTAGTAGCAGTGTTCTATCATTCCTTCGATGTTTCTTTGGTAAGTTCCGTATTTTTTATCGGTAAAAGCATCGTTTAATTTGTTTTCTGGAAGTTGCTCCACAAAGGTTGCAAATTCCTCGGCATCCTTAAAGAAGGCAGCTAAGAAGTACTGCCATTCGGTTTCGGAAGTCATTGGCGGAAAATCGAAACTGTATGCGTCTTTAATATCCAAAGTGCCGCCTTTAAAAACGACTGACACCCCTTTTATATAATAGTGAATGTGTTGCGTCAAAATGGCAATCGTATTTAAATCGCCCACTTTTGTTTGCGCTATTTGCAGTGGCAGGTTTTCTAATTGGTCTTTATAGTTGGTATTGGCTACCCAAGTACCATTGAGAAGTACTTCCCGAAACCGGTTTGCCAATTGTTGGTTATTTTTCATCGTCTGTTTTTTTTGACAGATTAAGGTAACAGTTTTTTTAGAAATGGCACTTTAAAAAATCACAACAACTATCTTTGCGCAAAAATTTTAAGAATTGGCCCTTTCCGATTACACCAAAGAATTTAAATACAACACCAAACTGGCAACACCCGTAATTTTGGGCATGCTGGGGCACCAAGTGGTGGCGCTGGTGGATAATATTATGGTGGGGCAGTTGGGAACTGCTGAGCTTGCTGCTGTATCCTTAGGGAACAGCTTTATGTTTATCGCGATGTCTTTAGGTATTGGTTTTTCCACTGCAATCACCCCTTTGGTGGCTGAGGCCGATGGCGAAGGAAACCGAGAGAAAGGGAAATCATCCTTTAAACACGGACTCTTTTTATGTATTGTGCTTGGCCTGGCGCTTTTTGCGGTTGTAATGGCTGCAAAACCTTTGATGTATGTAATGAAACAACCGCCTGAAGTGGTGGATTTGGCGATGCCTTATTTAACGCTTGTTGCGGCTTCACTTGTGCCTTTGATTATTTTTCAGGGGTTTAAACAGTTTAGCGATGGCATGTCCATGACGCGTTTCCCGATGTATGCTACCATTGTGGCGAATTTGGTGAATGTATTGCTCAACTATATGTTTATCTTCGGAAAGTTTGGTGCGCCTGAACTGGGCGTTGTTGGTGCGGCAATCGGGACTTTGGTTTCGCGTGTTGTAATGGTGGGTTATTTGTGGTATTTGTTGAGCAGAAAAGAGAAGTCGCGTTATTTTGTTACAAGTATTAAAATATTCACATTAAGCAAAGCGATGCTGAAAAAGCTTTTGAATCTCGGCTTTCCTTCAGCCATGCAAATGTTTTTTGAGGTAGCTATTTTCACTTCGGCAATATGGCTTTCCGGAATTCTTGGGAAAAATCCACAGGCAGCAAACCAGATTGCACTCAATCTTGCTTCTATGACTTTTATGGTGGCAATGGGCTTTAGTGTGGCGGCAATGATTCGGGTTGGTAACCAAAAAGGATTGAAGAATTTTAAGGAATTACGTCGCGTGGCAATTTCCATTGTTTTACTGACTTCAATTTTGGCATTGGTTTTTGCTGTTTTCTTTATTCTTTTTAATGGGGAATTACCGAAAATATTCCTCGATTACAACAGCGTGACTGATTTTGCCGACAATCAAGAAGTGGTTTCAATAGCTGCGCAACTCTTGATTATTGCCGCAATCTTTCAATTCACCGATGCGCTGCAAGTGGTTGCTTTGGGAGCACTACGAGGAATGCAGGATGTGAAAATACCAACATTAATTTGCTTTATAGCCTATTGGATAATCGGTTTCCCGATTTCGTATTACTTAAGTATGGAAACTTCACTGGAAAGTATGGGGATTTGGATAGGTTTATTGGCAGGGCTTTCTGCAAGCGGCATTATGTTATTCATCAGATTTAATTATCTTTCGAAGAAATTGATTAGGCAGGCCCCCTAACCCCCAAAAGGGGGAATAACTCTAATATTAAATAACTGAATAACTCAATAATAAATAACTTTTTCAAAATGGACTTTCCAAAATATTTATTAGGCGACAACAGCGATTATCCAACGGCGATTTTCGTTATACATACTGAATTTCCACGTTTCATTATCAACCTTGAAAACGATGAGGTGGAATGGTTGGAGGATTTTGATGCCCAAGACCAGAAAGAACTGGAGAACGAAGCTGAGAATTTAATTCAAGGTGCCACTGAATTTTACGATAGGGAAATAGCGCTTTACGATGAGGAATAAGTGAATTTGTGAATATGTGAGTGCGTGAATGGGTAAGTTTGTTGAATTGTGGGTTTTGCTTAAGAATTAAAAATAATGCTGGACGAGATTTTAAAATACGATACCGAATTTTTTCTATTTTTAAATAATTTAGGAAATACCTCTTGGGACGGATTCTGGCGGTTTGTTACAGAAAAATGGTCTTCTATCCCTATTTATGCAATTCTTCTTTATTTGATTTACAAAAATTATGGCATAAAAGGAACACTTGTGGTTGTAGTTTGTGTGGCATTGATGATTACGGCTACAGACCAAATAGCAAGTCTTTTTAAGCACGGTATAAAACGCCCAAGACCATGCCAAGTGGAAGAACTTAAGACCGCCATGCGTTTTGTTGCGGATGGTTGTGGTAGATATGGTTATTTCTCAGCACATGCCGCAAGCTCAATGGCAGCAGCTGTATTTTTAGGATTGAGCCTTCAAAAATGGTATAAATATTTGCCTTTCCTTTTACTGGTTTGGGCTGCAATTACTGGGTATAGCCGTATTTATTTAGGCGTTCATTATCCGCTGGATGTAGTTAGCGGAATGGCCTTTGGTGGATTAACGGGTTGGTTGTTTTATCTTTTGCAGAAGTGGGGACAGAAGAAGTTTAACCCCTCGAGTGCGCTCCGGGAGACATCGTGATTATTCCTTTGTCACAATAAACAAATCCCGATACAGCCTGTCTTTATGCGTTCTGCTGTCTTTGCCTTTTGGGTTCATATCGTAACGTGCAACAAATTCCCTTTTATAATCTGAAAAAGCTTTATCAAAATTTTCATGGTTATTCTCTGAAACCATCACCCCGAATTGGTTTTCCTCAGGAATCGTAACCTTTTCGCCTTCTTTTAAAATTTCCATCTTTTCGCCGTAATCCCAAATAAGTTCGGGCGTCATATCTGAAAATTCATAGATTATTATCTGCTGCACTTTTCCTAAAGTACTCAATTCTGAAAAAGGTTTGTACTCGGGATTGTTAGTAATTGCAGCACTCAATGGAAGTCCGAACCAAATAACCATCACAATAAAGGCAATCGTTAAGTAAAAAACAGTTGCGATTTTTCTTCGGAAAAGGTTTCGGAACATAACAATCCCGATGCTAAACAGCGCAACGGAAAGCAGTATAAACCAAACCCAGTTTCCGGCTATACCGTCCTTGAGAAAGAAATAACCGCCAACGGGGAAGGCAATTCCTATAAAAGCGATCAGCCCAAAGTTGAAATAGACAGGAATGGTTTCCCGCTTATCTTTTAACTCTTTAAATCTTCGGAAAAGATATTCAATGTAAAAAGCTGTGTTCAACGCCATCGGAATTAAAACAGGTAATAAATACCGTGATTTTTTCTCTGGAATTAATGACAGAAGAACCACGGAGAGCATCGTCCAAAGAAAGGTGAACAGATATGCCTTTTTATTGAAAACACGGTTTTTTAAATACGGATACAGCAAACCGATAAACGCTGGAATGGTCCAAACGCCGCTCTGGGTAAAGAAACTCCAGTAATAGTAAAATGGTTTTGTTTCGTAGCTTATCCAGTTGGTTGTTTCCTTTTTGGTGATTTCTGCAGCGGCGGGATCAAATTTCAGCGTGTACCAATGCCACCAGGTTGAAACTATTGCAGCAACAATTAGAAAGGCTACTAAAGGCAGCCAACGCGACTTAAAATTTTTGTATTTGTAAACGATTCCGAAAGCAATTAAAAAGGGCAGGAGCAGGCCGTAAAATGAAACGGGGCCTTTGCTCAAAAACGAACAGCCGAAGAAAAGTCCCGCCAAAAGAGCGTTTCGGTATTTGTGGCTTTCTTCTGTAAAAAATAAATAAAGCAGGTAGATACAAACTACCATAAAACCGTGTGTATAAATATCCCATTGCCCATCACGGGCGGAGGCAACGATATAAAAAGAGGTTGCCATTATAAGCGAACCAATAAAAGCGTACAGCTTGTCAGATGTAAGTTTTTGAGCAAATTTATAGGAGAACAAAACCAAAACTAAGGTCATTATTGCCGCCGGAAGCCGAAGTGCCCAAACCGTTTTTATTCCAAAAATAGCTGCTGAGAAAGCCGTGAGCCAAGTGGGAAGCGGTGGTTTTTGGTAGCGAGGTTCGCCGTTTATTGTGGTTAAAAGCCAGTTGCCATCGTGCAACATTTCGCGTGCTGTGATGAAATTTCTCGCTTCCATAATGTTTACCGGCAACGAGTCCAAATTCACAAAGAAAATGGCTGCGCAGCTAAGCAGTAGAAGCAAGAGATAATTTTTTTCAACTTTCATAACGCAGCTGTTTTTTCCAAATGAAAATATTGCGAACATAAATTATCAACCCGGCAATGTGGCCCACAAAAAGTACGGGGTCTTTTCTGAAAATAGCGTATGTTAAGATTAAGGACGCTCCCACCACGCTCATTCGCCAAAAACCAACAGGAAGTTGAGACGTTTTTGTTTTTTCTGAAACCAACCACTGATAAACAAAACGCAGTGTAAAAAGTATTTGTGAAATTATCCCCAAAAGCAACAGCCACAGTGGAATGTCCTGATTGTTAAAAAGCTTATCGATGTCGTATTCACCATTGTTATAAGCGTAAAAAACTACAAATACTGGAAAGATAAAAAGGAAAATTTGTAACCACTTTGGCGATTTCTGCCATTCGCCCTGCAACTGTAAATTTCTAATGTAGATATAATAGGTAAGTGCTTGGCCTAGCATAATGGCGAAATCATCTCGCAAATGGCCATAAACAAAAAGCAAAAATGAAGCGAGTAAACTCAGTTTCCAAAATGCGGAAGGGGTGATGATGCGTTTGCTTTTTTCGGAAAGAACCCATTGTACAATAAGCCTTCCACTGAAAAGGATTTGTGCCAAAAAGCCAATGCCATACACAATCCAATTGCTCATCCCTTGCTTTTAATTTCGTAGTTGATGTATTTTTTCTTCATCCAAAGATAGGCGAAACAGTCCATCAAAGGGCCAATCAGTCGGTTCCAAAGTCCAAACTTGGCCGTTCCCGCCATGCGCGGAAAGTGTTTTACGGGTATTTGAATTATTTTTCCGTTTTGCAATAAAATCATTGCTGGTAAAAACCTATGAAGGCCTTTGAACATCGGGATTCTTTTAGCGTAATCGGTTTTTATCACTTTCAGTGGACAGCCCGTGTCGTCCATGCCATCATGTGTAAAAGCGCGGCGGATTCCATTTGCGATTTTGGAAGACATGTTTTTCACGAATTTGTCTTTTCTATCAGCCCGAACTCCCGTTACCAAATCATATGCACCAATATGTTCCAACAACAGATTGAAATCTTCCGGCGCTGTTTGCAAATCGCTGTCAATATAACCAACCAACGGACTTTCAACAGCATCAAAACCAGCTTTTATGGCGGCGCTCAGACCACGATTTTCTTTAAATGAAATAAAATGGAAAGCTTCGTTACGGCTACAAATTTCTTCAATAAGCGTTTGGCTATCGTCTTTGGAACCGTCGTTCACAAAAAGAATAGAAGTCATTTTGGTTGCGATTTGCGTATAGGCTAGTAGTTCCTTTTCAACCCTTTGGAGGTTTTCTTCTTCGTTATAAACGGGTACAATTATGGTAAATTCGTACATTGAGTTTTTTGAAAAGGTTTCTGCAAAAGTATTTCTTTTTTGAAGAATACAGCAGAACGTTAAAAAAGATGTTATTTTGCAGATGAAATCAATTCTATGAAAATACTAGTTACGGGCGCAGCCGGATTCATTGGCTCTCATACTTCTGAAAGGCTCAAGGAAATGGGTCACGATGTTATTGGTGTTGATAATTTTTCGCCCTATTACGACATTGCCCTCAAAAAACTAAACTCCAAAGCCCTTTCTGAAAAGAATATTGAAATTCTTAAAGTTGATTTGAGAACGGATAATTTAGCTGAAACGCTTCCAAACGACTTGGATTATATTTTTCACTTTTCCGCTCATCCTGGAATTTCGAATACTTCTACGTTTGAGGATTATTTCAGTAATAATATTTTGGCAACACAACGTTTATTGGAGTTTTCTGAAAAACTTCAGAAGAAACCGTTTTTTGTGAATATTGCAACTTCATCCATCTATGGACTGGAAGCTACTTTTCCAGAAACAGTTGCACCTAAACCCGCTTCCTGGTATGGCGTTACCAAACTTGCCGCCGAGCAATTGGTTTTAGCAAAAACCCGTGAAAATAAATTACAAGGAACTTCATTCCGCCTATTCTCCGTTTATGGACCCCGTGAAAGGCCAGATAAACTCTACACCCGATTGATAGATTGTGGCTTGAACAACAAAGCGTTTCCACTTTTTGAAGGCAGTGAAAAACACCTACGAAGTTTTACCTATGTGCAGGATATTGTGGATGGTATCGTGAGTGTAATTGGAAAAGAAAAAGTTTGTAATGGTGAAATTTTCAACTTGGGAACGGAGACTGAAAGTACTACAGCAAAGGGGATAGCAACGGTTGAGAAAATTCTTCAAAAGAAAATTGCAACCGAAAAAAAACCTGCTCGCGCTGGCGACCAATCTAGAACCAAAGCGAATATTGACAAAGCCAGAAAATTGCTCAATTACAATCCACAGACAAGTTTGAAAGAGGGGTTGATTGCACAGACGGAATGGTTTAAAAATAATTTTTTATAAACTTATTTTAGATTTAAAAGAGTTTCCGCAGCCTCAAAAGGCGTTGTTAAATTTTCATCCAAAGCTTTTAACTGTTTTTCCAATTCTTTTTTTACCAAAGGATTTGCGTAAAACTCACTTTTTAGCCTACTTTCAATTGTTTGCATCAACCAAAATTTGTTCTGCTCTTTTCTTTTATGCTGAAAATAGCCGTTGCCTTTTACGGTTTCAAAATAATCTGAAACTACTTCCCAAATTTCAGCAATACCTTCGTTTTTAATGGCACTACATAGAAGGGTTTTTGGTGCCCAATCACTTTCTTTGGCAGGGTAGAGGTGAAGCGCACGATTAAATTCTGTTTTTGCTAGCTTTGCTGCTTTTAGGTTGTCACCATCTGCTTTGTTGATGATTATGGAATCTGCCATTTCCATAATGCCGCGTTTTATTCCCTGAAGCTCATCGCCGGCACCAGCTAGTTTCAGTAACAAAAAGAAATCGGTCATGGAGTGTACGGCAGTTTCGCTTTGGCCTACGCCAACGGTTTCAATCAAAATAACATCAAAACCTGCGGCCTCGCAGAGAATTATGGTTTCACGGGTTTTTCTTGCAACACCTCCCAAAGTATCACCGCTGGCGGAAGGACGTATATATGCGTTTTCTTCTTTTACCAATTCTTCCATTCGGGTTTTGTCGCCCAAAATACTCCCTTTACTGATACTGCTGCTTGGATCCACAGTTAAAACCGCTATTTTTTTTCCTTTGGAAATCAATAGTTTTCCGAAGCTTTCTATAAAAGTACTTTTGCCAACGCCTGGCACACCTGTAATGCCAATACGGATGGAGCGATTGGCATGTGGCAAACATCTTTCAATAATCTCCTTTGCTTGTTGTTGATGTTTTTGTGCCGTGCTTTCAATAATGGTAATAGCCTGGCTGAGTGCAGTTTGATTTTTATTTAAGATTCCAGAAATCAATTTCCCGATAGATTGGGGTTTCTTTTTAAAGGTTTGGATTTGCTTCACAACTTCCTTGTTTAAGGTTTCAGGTTGCGAAACTCCCACTTTCTCGTTTAAAGCACTTGTATTTTTTTTCTTTTCTGCCACAGCGTGAATTTAGGACAATTTTATGAATATGTTCTTTTAAAAACGGCATTTACGCAGTATCTTGAAATTTAATAATTTTAAAATTCAAACGAAAATGAAAAAGTTATATGAAGCTTCATCCACGGCGGTAGGCGGCAGAAAAGGTCACGTATCCACAGACGATAAAAAAATTGATATGGAACTTTCAGTTCCAAAAGGCTTGGGCGGTGACGGCGGAAAAGGCACCAATCCTGAACAACTTTTTGGTAGTGCGTACGCTGCATGTTTTGGCAGTGCAGTACAATTGGTTGCCGAAAGTAAAAAAATAAAATTGGGTGATGATATGAGCATTACCGCCAATATTGAAATAGGAAAAACCAAAGATGGTGATTTGCAACTGCGCGCCACATTGGACTGCTATTTGCCTGGAGTTGATATAGAAACCGGGGAAGAATTGGTGAATAAAGCTCACGAAGTTTGCCCATATTCCAGAGCTACTCGTGATAATATTACTGTTACGTTGAATTTACTTTTGGATGAATAAAGCCAAATAGTACAAGAACAAAAAAGCCCTGATTTCAGGGCTTTTTTGTTTTTACATTGCTTTCAAGTTTATCACTTTGCCTTTTTCATCCGCTTTATTGGACTCTTCTTTTTTTTCTTCTTTCTTTTCTTCAACAAAAGCACTTTTCTTTGGCTGCAAAGCCGCTTGCTTTATATACCACTCTAGTTGGTATTTTTGTTTTTCAAGAATTTCAAGTATGCTGTCTGGCAATTCCTTGCGTTCCAAAAGCTCGTCATATCTTTTAATGTTATTGCGGTCACGGTTTATACATGAATTCACAATAGCTTCGGCATCAAAGTACTCTAAAGCTTCTTTTATTTGCTGCCAAGTACGATCGTAATTTCCTTTTTCGGCATCTTCCTTTAAAGGTTCAATATCACGGGAGTGAAGTTCGTTTGAAATGTCATGACTCATCCTATTTCTTTCAACAGCCATGTAGTTCAAAAAACGTTTCAAATCTGTTGTCTGTGCATCTTGAGCAGCGTTATAATATAACTTTTCTGCTTCAAAGCAAGCCACCAGTAGGCGGTTTAGTTTATCAAAATCTGCGTAGTTCTTTTTCATAATTGTTTGATTTTACCTAAGTTAGTTTAAAAATAAATTTGTTTAAAATTCTTTAACAGGGTTTAAAACTAACTATAATGAGTTATGCATTTTTTATGCCAAAATCAATAGGGGAGCTAAACAGCCAAACACTTTTTATAAAGCCAACTTCAAATTTATCTGACCAATATACGAAAATATTAAACTCAAGGTTTTTAATAAAATCATAAAAAGATTAAGAGCAATTTTCTAGGCTGAACAGCTCTAATTGGTTGGGTTTTAAAAAAAAACCCCAAATAAAAAATGCAAATTTTGCAACAACTAGTTTCTTTTATCGTCCTTTAGATGAACAGCAACCAAAAAACTTCAAGTTTGTCCGATTCATTACTTATCGAGCAATGCAAACAGTGTAACCAAAAAGCACAAATGGCGCTCTATGGAAAATATTGTGATGGCATGTTTGTAATAGCCCAAAGGTATTTAAAGGACACCGCGGCCGCGGAAGACGCAATGCAGGAAGCTTTTATTAAGGCTTTTAAAAAACTGAACCAATTTAAAGGAGACGTAACTTTTGGGGCTTGGCTGAAGAGGATCGTTGTAAACACTTGTCTAGACACAATTAAGGCCAGAAAGATAGAAACGGAATCTATTAATGAGGAAGTATTTACAATTGTTGAAGCAGAAGCTGATTGGTCCATCGCCGATGAAACGACGGTTTCAGAAGTTTTGGCTGCCATTGAAGAGCTGCCGGACAATTATAGAACAACGGTAAAATTATTTTTGATTGAAGGGTATGACCATCAAGAGATTTCAGAAATACTGCAGATTTCTGAAAACGCTTCGAGAACATACCTGCATCGAGGAAAAACAAAATTGAAAGAGAAACTAAAACACTTGCGCTATGGCACGGGATATTAAAAAAATGTTTGAGAACTATACACCAGAACCTGTAGAGCTACCAAAGGGTCACGAAGCACGGTTTGCATCAAAATTGGACAAGGCTTTTTCAGAATCTAATTCTGAAGAAAAAAAGATTTCCATGCCTTGGCTTAAAATTGCGGCAGTGGCTGTAGTCCTGATTACTGTAAGTTTCTTTGGATACCAACAACTTTCAAAAACGGGTTCGAAAATTAGTAATGATCCAAACAATTCCGTAGTGAACAACAATACCGAAAAAGTGGATAGCACTAACAAACCGAAGCTCACCTTGGCAGATATTTCACCAGATCTTAAAAAAGTAGAGGAATATTATATGACGGGGATCAACGTTCAGTTGGCATCTTTAAAAATTACCGAAGAAAATAGAGATTTGGTAAACGGCTATATGCAAAGACTGGCAGAGCTGGACAAAGAATACACCTTATTAAATATTGAACTCAACAATGTGGGCCCCACTGAAGCTACCGTCACCGCGTTGATAGATAATTTGAAAATGCGTTTGGATTTGCTGTTCAAACTAAAAAACAAATTAAAAGAACTTAAAAATCAAGACAATGAAGAATTTAAAGCGATACAAACTTAAAATAGCAACTCTTTTGTTAGTGTTGCTTGGCACAGTAACCTATTCACAGAATAAATATGTGGAAAGCTTTAACGTGGCCGATGATGTGGAAGTTTCTGTGAATACTTCCTATACAAACATCGTTTTTGAAACTTGGAACAAAAACAAAGTAGAAGTAGAAGCTTATATTGATAGTGAAAAGCTTTCAGAAAAGGAGAAGCAGAGCTTAATGAAAAGCTGGGATCTGGACATTACCGGAAACAGTAAGAAAGTGAGTATTACCTCCAACGCGGAACACCAAAGTTTTGAAATGGGTGAAATGCCTCAAATGGATTTTATTGGTCCATTGATGGAAAACATGGTGATGCCAATGATCCAAAACATAAAAGTGCCGCCACTTCCAGAGGATTTATTGGAAAATCTTGGCAATATTCAATTTGATTATGAAGCATACCAAAAAGATGAGGAAGGTTACATGAAAAAGTTTGAAGCACAGATGGACAATAAATTCGGAAAGGAATTTCAAAAAAAGATGGAGGACTGGGGCAAAAGTTTTGAAGAATCTTGGGACGATGAAAAAGCGGACAGCATTGGCGAAGCTTACGGCAAGAAAATGGAAGAGTGGGGAGAAAGTTTTGGAAAAAGTATGGAAGAGTGGGGTGAAGCTTATGGCAAGAAAATGGAAGCTTGGGCAGATCACATGGAAAGAAATTATGAAAAGGAAGGTAGCAATTATACCAAAACTGTAACAAAAAGCCCTCACGGCACTTCCGTTATTATACAAGGAAACGGAAGTAGTAACATGAGTAGTGGAAATGCTAAGAAAACCATAATCATTAGGCTTCCTAAAAACGCTAAAACCAATGTGAACATTCGTCATGGCGATCTAAAAATGGCAGATGCAAATAATCTGAAAGCCAATTTAAACTATACATCTTTTAAGGCAAACAGCATTGATGGGGTTCAAACCCTCATCAGTGCTTCTTATGGCCCAATTGTTATTAAGACATGGAAACAAGGTGTGCTAAACCTAAAATTTGTTGACAATTGTTCCATCGAAAGTACCGAGAATATAATTCTACAGGCCAATTCCAGCGATGTACGTATTGGAAATGTTACCAACCAAGCTTTCCTTTCCGGTTCGTTTGGAGATTTGAGCATCGCTAAAATTTCAAGTGAATTTGAAACTATAGACATTAGTTTGGAGAACACCGATGCAAAAGTGAAGGTGCCTATTGGAGCGTTCTCGTTTTATTTCAACGGAAAAAAATCTACATTAAAATATCCAAAATCACTTCAGCTCAAAGAATCCAAAAGCGCGGACAGGGTTTTGGTGAAGGGGTATAACCAAAACAATACTTCCAATAAAACCATAACAATCAATTCTACTTACAGCAATGTTTCTCTTCAATAGTATTGTCTTTATGGTTTGAAAACTACTTTTCTTAATTCCTTTTAAATAAACACTTCAAAATAAAACCCCTTTCCAAAAAATGAAAAGGGGCTTGCACATAATGTGCATAGAAAAAGGGGAGTCCTAAAAAAATATTGTGAATTTTATTTCTAGCTAAAGCTTTTTAAAGACCGCCCCCAAATAATTAGGAGGCGGCATTTAGAAACTCAATCTAACTATGAAAAAAAATACTAACTAATCTTTAATTTTTTACGATTTTGAATGTTTCTGTTGCATTGTTTGCTGTTACCCTTGCAAAATAAATACCTGTTGAAAATGCAGAGAAGTCTATTTCGCCTTGCATACTGTTAAGATCTTTATTTAACAATTGCTGTCCGTTAATATTGAAAATAGTTACGGAGTTTATTTCAGTTTTGGCAGTTATTTGAAGTACATCGGTTACTGGGTTAGGATACAAAGAAACTTGACCTTCGTCAAAAATTGTTGTTCCTAAAACATCTTCGCAAGAAACGGTTGCGCTGAAGTTTCCTGTTGCGCTTCCTTTTCCTTCAACCATAACATAATAGGTACTTGTACCATCAGATTCAAAGGTTACTTGAGATTGGTCACCACAGTAATCATCGTTTTGAGCAATTTCGGTACCAGAACAATCCGAATATACTCTTAGGAAGGTATCGAAATTTGTTCCAGACCCGCAAAGTGATACTGTTACATTTTGCGCAGTTCCAGATCCTTGGAATGAATAGAACACATCACCAGAAGCTTCGCCATTTGTATTTGTTGCAAATTCAGTAGAACCTGTAAGGGTATCGCCACAAGCAAATGGAATTGCATCTTCGCAATCGTCATTAGGTACAGCATTGTTGTTACAGCTAAGTTGTAATTGGAAGTTACCTGCTTTGGTGCTGTCGTAACCTTCTATCATAATGATATATGTGGTGGTTCCGTCTGATATAAATTCTAATTCAGGCTGGTTTGTACAAGAGCTATCGTTAAAAGCTATTTGGTTGGTTAATGTACAATCTGAGTACACACGTACTGTAGTTGGAAAGTCTGTATCAGGACCGCAGGCATTAAGGGTAATAGTTTCTATGTTGCCAGTACCTGTATAGGAATAAAACACATCGTTTGAACCATTTCCTCCAGAATCTGTTGCAAAAATTGTAGAATTAGTTACTAAATCTCCACAATTTAATGGTGTTGCTTCTACACAATCATCATTGGTAGGAACTCCTGGTAATTCAACTCTGTAAGTAAAAAGATCGCCCCAAGGACCAATAGTAGGGTCGTAACCCCAACCTGTAATATAATTTCCGTTTGCGGAAATTCCATTTGCAGACCATATTGGGCTTGCATCCATAGTATATCCTAATGTATCTGTAACAAAGGAATTAAATTCAACAATACCAGTAGCTTCAGTCCAGATAAAAGGAATATTTGGATCCCAAGGACCTACTATAAATAAGCCAGTTATTCTGCTTCCGTCAGCACTCATTCCAGTTACAATTCCTGATGCTCCAGGATATAATGTACCTAATGATTCATAACCTGTAGCTTCGCTCCATCTCCAAGGCTCGTTGTTGTTTGCGAAGTCTCCATTACCAGCTATCCAAACACCATCAGCAGAAACTGCTTGGCATTCACCCAATTGGTTAAATTCATCATTTGGATCGCCATTAGGGTCTAAAAGTAGGTATTCGTTTGGTAGGTAATCGCCATTGGCGTCTTTTCGCCAAACAGCCGATTTCCAAGGGCCGTTAAAATCTTGCCAGCCTACAATAACACTTCCATCACCGTTAACTGCATTTGCACGTGTGCTTCTGTTGGTGCTTGCATGAAGGCTTCCTAGATCTATTAAGCCAGTTGCTGCTGTCCAAGCGGTAGCATGAGCAGGAGTTCCAGGAATTGCGGGTATTTTTTCTACATAAGCAAGTCCTACAATGGTAGAGCCATCTCCAGAAATATCGTAACCAGAGCTTCTGCCACTGTCCACATTAACTCCAAAACTTCCCATTGAGGTCCATTCACCATTAGCTACGTTATACATAGATTGTTCTGTATAGGAAGTGGTTGCGCTCTCTCTACGAAACATTACCCCATGTGCGCCTACAATATATCCTGTGCCATTTGGTGTAAAAAAAACGTCGTACAGAGCTTCGTTTAAAGTGGAAGTTCCTAAGTTGTTTATTGGCCATGTTGCACCGCCATCTGTAGATTCAGCAATAATTTCGGGAGTTCCTACTATAACTACATTGTCTGCGTCTAACCAAGCCGCATCGCGCCAGATTACTCCTTCAATTACTTGTTGTCCTGTCCAAGTTACACCACCATCGGTAGTTCTATAAACATCACTTTCTGCAGTAGCTATTCCATTCATTAAATCGTAGAAAGCTATTCCAACTAATAAATCATTTGCAGGAGTAGTGAATACGGTAGTCCAAGTTGCACCATTATCGGTAGATTTTTGAATTTGTCCTGCATTAGTAACCAAAAAATAAGTATCACCCTCTACATACGTTAATTTATAAGGAATTGCTTCTAATCCTGAACCTTCTACCCAAGTTGTACCGCCATCGTTAGTAGTATAAACTGCCATGTCCGTATTGGTTTGGGCTGTAACAACACCGTTCCATTCATCCTTAAATTCTATACCTGTATAAATATACGCATCAGGAATTGGAGTTTGTGTGGTCCAAGTATTACCACTATCATTTGTTTTTGCAAAATATTGGTTCCATCCACCAACGTATCCAGTCCATTGAGAAGGAAAACTCATGGCTTCTATGCCTTGGTCTTCTCCTGTCCAAAGTTCGGTCCAGTTATTACCACCGTCATCTGTTCTCAATACAATTCCATCACCATTATAGGTTAATGATTCGCCTGCGGCATAGCCAATAACATCACTACCACCGGGAAATGTAATATCTCTGATGATATAATCGAAACCAACATTCAACTTTTCCCATTCTGGTGTACCGGTAGTGGTAACGGTATCTGTTCCTGAAAGTAAACTTCCATCATCAGAAAATTCAGCTGAGCCACCTCCACCTAAACCAGGTGCGGTACCACCAATTTGTTCAAAAGTATTGGTGTCTGGATTCCATAGTGAATAAGGTCCGGCTTGAGCTTCGTATCCTGAAACGACACCTTCATTTGAAACATCCTGTGTTTCAAAAAAAGTGGGTTTTACCACAAATTGAGCCGAAGCACTTTCGATGCACAATCCAAATACGCACACCGTTAATAAAATAATAATTTTTTTCATTGAAATAAGATTTAATTGATTTGCATTTTTCTGAAGGCTAAAGTAAGCTGGCAAATACTATAATAAAAGAAGATACCTTTTGAATTTCGTGAATTTAGAAAGAACAAATGAAGTGTAAAATCCTGAAAAAGAATTGGTTGCGACGTATTTATGACTTTTCGTCAAAAAAAGAATAAGAAGTTGTAAAAACTAATTTTTAAGCTTGTTTTCCAGCTTTTTTAAGTCTTTTTCCCAAAAAATTATGGTGCGAATGAGAAAAAAAAGTGCAATTGCAATAATGATTATGAAGATGATTTGAATGGGCCTAAAGAAATCTTGAAGCTGCTGGATTTCTTTCGCCTTGGTTTCGGTTAAATTTATTAGGGATTGGTTAATGGTTTTTCTTTCAGAAATTTTATTAGCTTTTTTTATGTCTAGGTATTTCTCTTGATAAAGCGTGTAATTTTCCCAGTCGCCCAACACAAGATAATTATTGGCAAGTCCCTTATAAATTTCACGGTTTAAGATAACATCACCCACATCTTTTGATATTGCAATTGCATCCCTTAGCAATAATAGGGCCTCTTGGTAGTGTGCATTTGCCGACTCTGCTTCAGCAAGCCCTTTTTTGCCAAAGGCTATTAAACTTTTGGCATCTATTATTTTGGCGTGCTCAATTGCCTTGAGATAATTTTCTTCTGCCTTGTCAATTTTATTGAGCGATAATAAACAGTTTCCCTTATTGTAATAGCAAATACTCAAATTTGCATTCATAATAGGTTTTTTTGCTGTAGTTTTTATATAAGCGTTAATGGCATCGTCAAAATATTTCAGGGCAATGTCGCAATTGGTCTGCTCCCGATAAATAAACCCGCGCATTATGGAATTATACCCTAGTAAGGTCTGCACGGAATCCTGTATTGGGTATTTTTCTATTAAAAGCAGTGATTCATCAAGATATTCCAAAGCCTTATCATGAATCTGCAGCTCTTGATAGTGGGCTGCAATCCGGTTTAGGATGTTCATTTTTTGCAGTTCCTCATCTATCTTCGGAATAAGTTCATTAATCTGAACAATATATTCTGAAGATTTTTCATAATCTCTTTTGGAAGAATATGCTGTGGAAATGGAAAGCAGGGCATTTATTTTGTTGCGAATAGTAATCTTTGGGCTGTTCAGAGCTTCTTGGGAAAGCACAATGGCTTCATCCGGGTTTTCATAAATTTGTTTATTGGCTTGCGTCAAAAGGCTGTCCACCTCTTTTTGCGAATGCACTATTTGCACAAAAAAGAAGCTTCCTATAAGGAAAAAAAAGGCACTATTTTTATTCCACTTCTTCATGAACAGCTTTGGATGATTTTTTTGAACTTTTCAATAGATCTATAAAAATGGTTGGGGGAATTCCCGTAACTGCCTTAAAAACAGTTGCAAAACTACTGTGTGATGAAAAACCGCTCTCTTCGGCCAAATAGCTTATTTTGTATTGCAGATAGGTTCTATTGCTCTTTAGTTTGTCAATGATATAATTGATTCGGAGCTCGTTTATGTAGCTGTTGAAATTTTTCCCTTTGTGTGTGTTTATTACCTCTGAAAGATATTTAGTGTTGGTTTCAAAATGTGCCGCTAATAGCGCCAACGACATATCCTGCTTGGTAAACTGTTTGGAGTTTTCAAATTGTGCCAATTTACTTACCAATGCGTTTTCCGTTTCCAGAGGAATATTGAGGCCTTTTGAAACTTCTTTTATAGGAAGGTCTTCCACTGATTTTTGCCTGTTTTCAATATAGCTTATAAATCTGTTATATTGTCTGGCCCTGTTGCGGTAACGAAATCGCAGAAGTATCCAGGTTAAAATAATGGCTGCCAATACTGCTGAAAAAATCCAAATATTCTGTGTGTATTTTTTTTTCAGGATTTCACTTTTGGTCGTATGGTTAGTGTTCACATAATTGTAAATGGAGTTTACCGCTTGGTCTTCCGCTATTTCCACTTCGTCGTCCAGTTGCTGTGCCGTTTTTTTATAGGAATAGAACTGCGGGGAATCCTTCAGAGCCAAATAAACCGAAGAGAGATTTTCAGAAATCAAGGATTGGTACTTTTTGTTTTGGAACTGTTCCGCAAACTGCAAAGCTGTTTTGTATGATTCGATTGATTTTGAGTAGTCCTGTTTCAGAAAAAATAATTCTCCCAGTTGGTTTAATGCCACCATTTTTAAAAAGTTATTGGGGTGCTCACTCGCTGTATTCCCAATTAAGGCTTCAAGATGATTTTGTGCGGTATCTATATTGTAAACTTTTTTATAGACTTCAGCAATGGACACGGTGGTTTCATTAACCAAAATTTTATCGGGAATTTTTTCAAAAAAAGATGCTGCTAGGTTAAAATGTTCCAAAGTTCCTCGCCAGCTGTCCTGTTCCATATCATTGTATGCGTCCAGGAGTGCTTTTCCGCCCTGAAGATAAGATGTGGCTTCTTCAGTATTTAGGGATGTTGCCAAAACACTTGTATTAATGTAATATTGCTTCGCCACTGCATCCAAGCCTAAGTGGTACAGTAATGGTATGGAAGCTACTGTTGCCTTTAGTTGCATGGGTACATTGTCAGTTGATTCTGCTAGTATTTTTGCTTGAACACCAGCTTTTACGGCATTTTCAAATTCCCCTTTTATATAATAAACAGCCATATTCAAAAGGTATGCTTGGATACGCTGTTTCGAATTTTTGGCATTTTTTAAAACATGGTCAGCTATCTTGAGGGATTCTTCGGGCTGGGTATATAGAATCGTTTCGGCATTCGCCAACATATCCCTATAATCACCATCGTCCTGAGCAGAAGCTCCTATGCTAACAATGAATATTAAAAATATATAAAAAATAGAGTGCATGGCTTGACAGGATAACAATGCCACAATATACATAAAGTTCAGTTTTTAATAGAATTTACAAATCTAATTTTTAATAAACAAAACCTTGTTCCCATAGTAAAAACAAGGTTTCGTATAAAGGTTTTTAGGTTTGCTCTAATAGTGGCTATGCTCTTTTCATCACAATTTCCATGCTTTTGTATTCTTCACCACCATCAACTGTTTCGAACATTTCCATCTTGCGGGTATTGTCGTCAACAATGGTATAAATTTCGCGTACTTTTCTCTCTTTTCCAGTCATAGGGTCAACCATGGCGCCAGTTGAGGCAATGGATTTTGTGGCTTCGTCATACGCTCCACGCATCACCAACATTCCTGTGCCCATATTATCTATCCATGTGGAAATAACTTCCTTGGTGGCATTGTCATAGGCTGTGGTGGCTCTGCCCTCAAATGGCATGCCCATCACGTCGCCTTTATAGTTTGTTTCCTGATAGCGACCGCCCAAAATCATTTTTATTTCGGCAGTGGAAGTGGCTTTGGTTGGTTCTCCGTCCGCGCCCATCCAAAAAGTCATTTCATTGTTCCACTTTCCTTCCTCGGCTGCCAAGATTTTGTGCGTCTCGCTCGGAGTCATATAGGCTTCCCAGGCTTTTTGCATTGCTACGGAATCCATTGGAACTTCAGGGGTTTCGGGCTCTTCTGTTACAATACTATCCATTACAACTGAATTGTCTTCTTCCATGGGTTCTTTCGTTTCATTTTTGCAGGAAGCAAACCATAGTGCAAATACCGATACTGCTATAATTAGTTTTTTCATAATTGTGTGATTTTAAAAGTTGATTTAGTAGCTAAATTATGAAAAAAAATACCGCGAAACTTGTATTGTGTTTAATATAAAGCAATTAAAAGCTTCAAAAAGAGGTGTGTTTATGAATCGAGATTTTATTAATTAGAAAATTTTGATTTCTCTTTATATTATTTTTTCCGAACAAAAATGGCAATAACCGCCGCCATTACAATTCCAAAACCCAAGGCTCCAAAAGCAGATTGCCACATATAACTGTTTATGTTGAAATAGTCATTGGCTTTGGTACGCGCCATTAAATCATTGGTTACGGAGTATTCTATCACGTTGTTGAAGTATTCTGGCGTAATGTAATTGTGGGTTATATATTGTGCCAAGGGTGAAAGCAACGCTATAAAAATACTGAGTATTACACCTGAAAGAAAACCTTGCAACCAGGTCATTTCCCTACCATAGATCCTTCTTCTTTTTTCACGCATTTCCAATAAATACATTAAAATGGCGAAGGGGACGAAGAACAAGGTTAGCCACCAATGGTCAGCAATCTGTTCTTCATGCCATCCCAAGGTTTTTTCAAGAAGCATCCAGCATAATAGGGTTACGGTAAATATTATAGCCCATTTAAATTCTATATATATTTTTTTCATAGTTTTTTGATTGGAGTGTTTTAAACTTTTTTCGTAACCTGAAAAGGGTCGCCGAAAGGTTGGTATTTCAAAATATGCCATTTCAAAATCAACCCCTGATAAAGATATAATAAATAGTCAAATTTTAGGAGCCCGATAGTAATAAGGTATGAAGGAAGAAAGCGGAAAATAACTTTCCATACTTAAAAAATTTGGACGAAGATCAATTAATCTATTAAGATGACCCGCCATATTTATATTTGGAGCTTTAAAAAGTTTAACTTTTAAGGTTTTTCAAAATGTTGTATTTTCCCACATATTTTAATGATCTCAGTTTAACTTTTAAATCTTTCAGATGAAAAAAATTACTCTAATTTTTACCTTAATTACATTATTTATAGCATTGCCTGTCCTTTCACAGGTTACTGTTTCCTTGGGAACCTACACTGGAGAAGGTTCTACCAATGTACTGCTATCTACCAGCACAACCTCCAACAGATATTCCAGGACTATTTCCATATATACCGAAGCGGAAATCACCGCTGCGGGAGGAATGGCAGGAGTTATTTCAAAACTTGCTTGGGACAAACGTGGAACTGGCGAATACACTACTGCAGATGCGTACATCAAAGTTTTCTTGAAACATGTAACTAACGACGATTGGGCAAGCGTACCAGATTGGAACACAGAAGTAGTTGGGGCAACAGAGGTATTCACCTCCGCTACCTATAGCATTCCTACAGGAACAGGTTGGAAAGATGTGGATTTCACAACTCCTTTCCCTTGGAACGGTACCGATAATATTGCCGTTTTTGTTGAATGGGATCGCTCTAGCACGCCTACTAGCTCCATTTCTTGGGCACGTTCTACAACAATTGATGCAAATGCAACACGGGTAGGAAGCAGCAGTCTTGAGGATCTTGTGTTGTTAATAAACGACAATAGACCTTTATTGCAACTCACCATTGACGAAGCAGGCGGTGGTTGCATTGACCCAACGATTACTGAAGTTACCGGCCCAGGAACTATTTGTGAAGGCGAAGCGGCAACCCTTACCGCGACGCACAATGGCGAAACTCTAAATTGGTATGATGCTGAAGTTGGTGGAACGCTCTTGGGAAGCGGCTCTCCTTTTGTGACCGACCCTTTAACAAGCACTACTTCCTTTTGGGCAGAAGCTGTGAACACCGGCGGGGCTGGCACACCACAAACCGGTGGAGCTCGCGTGGCCCCTTCCAGCAATAGTGCTTCAGAAGTTCTTGCGGCTTCAAACCCTTGGGGCTTGGCTTTTGATGCAAACGAAGATTTCATAATCAACTCAGTGGATGTTTTCCTTGCAGATGACGTTGCGGGAGATATCATCATGCAGCTAAAGGATACAAACCTGAACATTATAGACCAAGTAACCATTGCTGCCCCGGCTGGAAACTCTACCAACCCGGTACCGTTTACTTTGGATCTGAACTTTTTTGTACCTGCCGGTACCAATTATAATTTAGTGGCTGATACCAGTCCTGTAGTAATGGTTCGTGAATTTTCTTCAGGCCATCCTGGTTTTCCTTACCCAATTGGGACCTTGGGAACGGTAACGAATGGAACTATTAATGACAATGATTCCAATCCTGCGGTTTACTATTTCTTCTATAATTGGACAACCACCCCGTCAGAAGGTGTTTGCCTATCTGATAGGGAAGAAGTGTTGGTCGAGGTAACGCCAAGCCCAGATGCGCCCATAGGTATTAGCCCACAGCAATACACTCAAGGGGAAACCCTGGCCGATCTTGATGTTACCGGAGATAACCTCACCTGGTACTCCGATGCGGGAGGAACTATTGAAATCCCTGATTCCACTCCATTAGTAGATGGTACTACTTATTACGTAAGCCAAACCGTGGGCGGATGCGAAAGCCCTCTGTTGTCCATATTGGTGGAATTGGTCTTGAGTGTGGACGATGTAAATTTTGAAAATCTAGCATATTATCCAAATCCAGTTAAAAGTTTGGTGAATATTTCAAACGACGAACCCATACGTTCCATAACCCTTGTAAATATGTTAGGGCAGGTTGTAAATACTGTGACAGTGGGCGATACTTTCGTTGAAATGGATTTAAGCAACTTGAATACCGGTACTTATTTTACCCAGATTGTTTTGGAAGATGCTTCCACTACAACTATTCGTTTGATAAAAGAATAAATAGTATGTTATCAAAAAAAATCCCGAAGGAATACTTCGGGATTTTTACTTTATTGCTAAAAAATATTACTCATCCACCAAAACCCAATCGCCTTTGTCCAACATAGGGATAGCCTGTTTAAATTTCATAGTTTTATTTTCCCCGCTCATCACGTGCTTGATAGTCACCTTGTCGTTACGGTTTATTTTTGGGCGCTCCCGGGTAATGGTTTCCGTAACCTGCTGACGTTGCGGCTGGGTATTTCCTGCGGCTCGTGATTGTGCGGCGCGCTCATCCATATTTGGAATTTCATCTTTCTGTTCGCTCAGGTTTTCCTTGCGTTTTACTTCGCGTGCTTCCTGTATTTGCTGCTGGTTTTCCTGCGGTAATTCTCCTTTGAAAAGGAACGAGATTACGTCTTTGTTCACTTTTTCAATCATAGCCTTAAAAAGTTCAAAAGCTTCAAATTTATAGATAAGCAAAGGGTCTTTCTGCTCGTGAACTGCAAGCTGTACAGATTGTTTCAGCTCGTCCATTTTTCGAAGATGCGTTTTCCACGAATCATCGATTATAGCAAGGGTAATGTTCTTCTCAAAATCGTTCACCAACTGTTTTCCTTCGGTTTCGTATGCTTTTTCAAGATCGGTAGCAACGTTCAATGTTTTTACACCATCTGTAAACGGAACAAGAATTCGTTTGTATTTATCCTTTTGGGTCTCGTAAACATTTTTAATTACTGGAAAAGCCATTTCGGCGTTTCGCAACATTTTATTTTGATAGTGAACATACGCTGCCTTATAAACTTTTCCGGCAATTTCCTTAGTGTCCATTTTCTCAAATTCCTTTGCAGAAATAGGGGAACTCATGGAGAAATAACGGATCAGTTCGAACTCGAAATTCTTATAATCCTGAGCCATTTTGTTGCTTTCGGTAATTACCTCGGCAGTATCAAAAATCATATTTGCAATATCCACACGAAGACGATCGCCGAACAATGCATGATAACGACGTTTGTAAACAACCTCACGTTGGGCGTTCATAACATCATCATATTCCAACAAACGTTTACGGATTCCAAAGTTATTCTCTTCCACTTTTTTCTGTGCGCGCTCAATGGATTTTGAAATCATCGAGTGCTGAATCACTTCGCCTTCCTTTAAGCCCATACGGTCCATCATCTTTGCAATTCGCTCACTTCCGAAAAGGCGCATCAAGTTGTCTTCCAAAGAAACATAAAACTGCGAGCTTCCTGGATCCCCTTGACGGCCACTACGACCTCGCAACTGTCTATCTACTCGACGTGAATCGTGGCGTTCTGTGCCTACAATGGCAAGTCCACCAGCTTTTTTCACTTCGTCACTCAATTTGATATCCGTACCACGACCTGCCATGTTTGTGGCTATGGTTACGATCCCGCTCTTTCCAGCTTCGGCAACAATATCTGCCTCGCGTTTGTGGAGTTTCGCGTTCAAAACGTTGTGGGGAATGTTACGAATGCTCAACATTCGGCTTAATAATTCTGAAATTTCTACCGAAGTAGTACCAATCAATACAGGTCTTCCTGCTTGAGAAAGTGCAACTACCTCTTCGCCAACGGCATTGTATTTTTCACGTTTTGTTTTGTAGATTTTATCTTCACGGTCGTGACGTGCAATTGGGCGGTTGGTTGGAATTTCTACTACATCCAGTTTGTAGATTTCCCAAAGTTCGCCAGCCTCGGTAACAGCGGTACCTGTCATTCCAGAAAGTTTGTTGTACATTCTGAAATAGTTTTGGAGTGTAATGGTAGCAAAAGTCTGGGTCATGGCTTCAATCTTCACGTCCTCCTTTGCTTCAATAGCTTGGTGAAGTCCGTCACTATAACGGCGACCATCCATAATACGGCCAGTCTGCTCGTCAACGATCATTACTTTGTTTTCCATCACCACATATTGATCGTCCTTTTCGAAAAGCGTGTATGCTTTCAACAATTGGTTCATCGTGTGGATACGCTCACTTTTTACAGAGAACTCACGGAAGAGTTCTTCCTTTTCGGCAACTTCGTCTTCCTTTGAAAGTCCTTTATTTTCTATTTGGGCTATTTCGGTTCCTATTTCGGGCATTACAAAGAAATCTGGGTCGCCTTCTCCAGATAAATAATCGATACCCTTGTCTGTAAGTTCTATCTGGTTGTTTTTTTCTTCAATAACGAAATAGAGTTCGGCATCAACCTTTGGCATTTCGCGGTTGTTGTCGCTCATGTAATGATTTTCGGTTTTCTGAAGAATTTGCTTTACACCTTCTTCCGAAAGGAATTTGATTAAAGCTTTATTCTTAGGTAAACCGCGATATACTCTCAGTAATTGGAAACCACCCTCTTTGTGGTCGCCTTCTTTTATAAGTCTTTTTGCTTCGGCCAAAACCCCAGTTAAATATTTTTTTTGAACTTCAACTATATCGTTGATTTTTGGTTTAAGCTCATTGAATTCGTGGCGATCGCCTTCAGGTACAGGTCCTGAAATAATCAAAGGCGTACGTGCATCGTCAATCAATACCGAATCCACCTCATCCACAATTGCGTAGTGGTGCGGACGCTGTACAAGATCGTCTGGAGCGTGCGCCATATTATCACGTAGGTAGTCAAAACCAAATTCGTTGTTGGTTCCATAAGTAATATCAGCCAAATAAGCTTTTCTACGCGCTGCGGAATTTGGTTTGTGGTTGTCAATACAATCCACGGTCATTCCGTGAAACTCGAACAATGGCGCCATCCACGCACTGTCACGTTTTGCAAGATAATCGTTTACCGTAACAAGGTGAACGCCGTTTCCGGCAAGGGCGTTAAGGTACATGGGTAGTGTTGCAACCAAGGTTTTACCTTCACCGGTATGCATTTCAGCAACTTTTCCTTCGTGAAGTGCAACCCCACCGATTAGCTGAACGTCGTAATGAACCATATCCCAAGTAATGGGCTTTCCGGCGGCATCCCATGAGTTTTTCCAAATGGCTTTGTCACCCTCAAGGGTTACATAGTCTTTATCAGCAGAAATTTCACGGTCATAAGGGCTGGCGGTAACCGTAATTGTTTCGTTATTTTTGAAACGTTTTGCGGTTTCTTTCATCACGGCAAAAGCTTCGGGAAGAATTTTGGTAAGGGTTACTTTTTCAATTTCATAGCGATCGTCCTTCAGTTTGTCTATTTGGTTGTAGTAGTCCTCCTTTTTGTTGATGTCCTGCTCTTCCTCAGATTGTTTTTCAAGGGCATCAATCTGGTCCTGAACATCCTTCTGGGCATCTTTTATTTCTTTTCTGAAGAAATCTGACTTTGCACGAAGTTCATCATTGGAGAGTTTTTCAATTGCTGCTTCGTGTTTTTTTACTTCGTTTACCAGTGGCTGTATTTCGCCTATATCTTTTTTTGATTTATCGCCTATAAAAACTTTTAGTACATTATCTAATATTCCCATGATTATTTATTTTGTTGAAGGCGTTTATTAAAAGCCCTTACTTATTTTGAAGTGTTGCTAGGCAGCACCGTTTTGTCAATTATTTTTACGTTCACCAATGAGGTTTCGACTGCGCTCAACCTGACATCAGGACGACTTTTTTAATATAAAAAAAAGCCTCGTAAAAGAGACTTTTTATATTATTTTTTATTGTTTCCCAAAACCTTGGGATTAATATTCATCCTCGTTCCAGAGATAATCGTCGTCTGTTGGGTAATCTGCCCAGATCTCTTCAATAGAGTCATAGGAGTCTCCCTCATCTTCAATTGCCTGAAGGTTTTCCACTACTTCCAGTGGAGCACCGGTCCTGATCGCGTAATCAATCAATTCGTCTTTGGTTGCGGGCCAGGGTGCATCGCTTAAGTAGGATGCTAATTCTAATGTCCAGTACATAACACTTTAAGGTTTAATTTTCTGCAAAAGTAATTTTTTAGATCAAAAAGTCAAGTAAAATCTAAATTATTTCTGCTATATTTTAAAGAACGTTTGTTTTATCCTGATTATCAATAAGTTATAAAACCAATAATTAAGTTATAAAGTTATTAATTAATAAGTTATTTAGTTGGAAAGGAGGTGCTCGGTGTTTTTTTATTTACTTCAATAACTCAATAACTCAATAACCCAATAGCCCAACAACTCACAACTTCTTCGGAATCCATTGCGTCTCTTCCGCGTTTGTGTCTTTAGACAACTTCCGTGCCAGCACAAATAGGTAGTCAGATAGTCGGTTTAAGTACATCAGCACCCTTCCGTCAATAGGCTCATTTTCATTTAAAAGCGTGGTACGGCGTTCTGCACGGCGACAAACGGTGCGGGCAATGTGACAATATGACACGGTAGTGTTTCCGCCAGGCAAAATGAAATGAGTCATCTCTGGCAGGGCATCGTTCATTTTGTCCATTTCATTTTCCAAGAGTGTGATGTCTTCCTCATCTATTTTTGGAATGTTTAAACGTTCCTTTCCGCTTTTCAGTGTTGCCTTGTCTGGATCGGTTGCCAGAATGGCGCCCAAAGTGAAAAGCCTATCTTGAATATGCGTCAAAACTTCTTTGCTATGTGGATCAATTTCCTGTGTGCGAATCAAGCCAAGGTAGGAGTTAAGCTCATCCACAGTACCGTAACTTTCAATACGAATGTTGTGTTTTGGAACGCGAGTCCCGCCGAAAAGGGCAGTAGTGCCTGCATCGCCGGTTTTGGTATATATCTTCATTGTAGGTATTAGGTTTTAAGGATGAGGTGTGAGGTTTTTGCAAATTTACGAATAACTGATTTAAAAGGCTCGCAAAGCCACAAAGTCGTATAGTTTATTGAGTGCCAACTGCAACTGACTACTGATTATTTTCTTTACCTCGTTCTTTCTTCCGTTCGTAATAACTGCTGCGGAAATTCTTGCTTCTACGCTGGCGTTGATTGGTAGCGTTGTGTTTGTTCCAGAAATAGAGAATGGCTAAAAGAAGTATTCCGCCAATAATTAAAACTATGGGATTTGAAAGGTCTAGATTCATATTCCAAAGATAAAATACGAAATGGTAAGTTTGAAATTAAACAAGGAATATTAAAAACTATTCTTTTAAAACTTTAATAGTTTCCATTGAGCCATCTACCAGTATTGCTTTTACAAAATATAATCCTACTGATTGCTTTGAGAAATCTATTTGACTAGTAGAATATTCCATTTTTGCTAATTGTCCCAAATTGTTGTAAACTTCTATCTCACTAATTGTAATTCCATCTTTGGCAGCAATGTTCAAAATATTATTAGTTGGATTTGGATAGACCGAAATCTTCTCTGTATGGTTTTCAATTATTGTGAGATTACAATTATCCAGAATCTCTTGGGTTGTATTGCAGCCTGGTGAATTATTTAAAAGATAATGTTCACCACCATCACTAATAAATTCACAAATTACAGGAACGGAGCACATGGACAAAAGCGAATTTTGTTTTATTGACACTAGGGTAGTAATTGAATTGGCAGCACTTAGAAAATCCAGACTCTCCAAACTTTGGTTATTTCGTATAAAAATTTCCTTAATAGTTTCTAAACCTGAAAAACCATCAATGTCAGTAAGAGAAATGTTGCTCTCAAAGTTTAATTGATGGACTATATTATGAAGGGAGTTAAAACCGTTAATGCTATTTAATTCGATGTTACGGAAAATGCTAAAATTATAGAGATATTCCATGGAGTTAAAGCCGCAAATAGTTACCAATTCATCATTATCTAATATATGAATACTGGTTATCTGGCTTACGTTTTCGAAATCGCATATTTCTTGCAACAGGATGTTTCCTTCAATGTTTAAACTGCCGCTTATAACGGTTAGGTTGGGAAAATTATTTGACAAGGATAGGAGTTTGGGATTATCAGAAATTAGAAAATCGCCTCCAATGGTTTCCAGATTAGATAATCCTGTAATTTCTGCTAATTCAGCATTATGATAAAGGTAAAAACCGTTACCTATGTAGGTTAGATTTTGAAATCCGCTAATATCTTCTAGGTTGTCAGTAGAGATATGCAATCTCCCATCAATAGTAACAAGATTTTGAAACCCACTAATGTGTCTCAATTCACTTCCATAGATATCAAGAGCACCCGCCAAATCCGTCAAACTCTCAAAACCCGTAATATCATTTGTACTGGCAGAAAAGATTGAAAGAAAGAGCCCGACATTTTCCAGACTATTAAAACTATAAAGATTTGCAGAATTTGTATTAACGTCTATCACCAAAGAACTTCCCACATCGGTAAGGGAACTAAAGTAATTATTTTGAAGTTTTACGGCTCCGCCCACATTGAGCGTATTGCCAACAGTTACTAAGTTGTCAAAACCACTAACAGTTTCTAATAAATCATTATTTAGTATTAAGGAATTGGTTACTGAATTTAAATTTTCAAAACCATCGATGGATGTAAGTATAATATTGGTTTTTATGGTTAAATCATTGGTAACCTGGTTCAAGCCACTAAAACCGGAAAGTGTTTCCAGTACATAGTTGGCCTCAATTTTAATATTTGAAATTTGTGTAAGAGCGTCAAAGCCGCTAATTGTTTGTAGCGAATCATTATTTAAAATTTCAAGTACTGAGCCAAGCGTGGTTAGGCTTTCAAAACCTGTAAACGAACTAAAGTCATTATCGTCTATTTTAATATAACCACCAACGCTTTCCAAAGCATTAAAGCTATTGAACCCATTAGTGTCGTTATCATATCTTATACTTAAATACCCTCCAATGTTTGTTAATGAAGGAAAACTATCGTTCTGGAAATTGAGTGGAGAATTATATATTTGAACATATCCCCCTATCGTGTTAATATTATGTAGCCCTTCCGTACTGGATAAGTTTGGTGTATTGTTCAGCATAAAATCGGCTCCAATAACTTCAAGAGTGCCCAAAGGGGCCAAACTTGTTATATATGAACTCGTAATTTGAAGCGTTCCCGTTATTTCGGTATATCCATTACTGCCAAAATTATCTACGTCTGCCTGTGAGTCTAAATAGGGACTTCCATAATAAATGTTTTCAGGATTTTTACAATCAACATTTTCATCAACTATAATTGTAGCACTTTTACCAATAAATGAAAGAAATAAAAATAAGGCTGTTAGAAAATGGATTTTTTTGAGAAGAATGGATGTCATGAAAGTTGTTTTTTAAATTCCGCTAGTTTATTTGAAGATTGTATTAATAGATAAATTTCTAAATTATTTTCTTTCAAATATATTAAGAAATATTTAACTTTTTAATAAGTGCCAATGAAGAACCCCGCTAATTATTGAAATGAAGGATTTGAAATGGGAAATATTATTTTTGACTCACGACTCACGACTCACGACTCACGACTCACGACTCACGACTCACCATTTCCTTTTTAGTATCACTCTCCACAACCCCATCCCGAAGCCTAATAATCCGATGCGCGCGTTCCGCAATGTCTTCCTCGTGGGTTACTACGATTACTGTGTTTCCCGCTTTGTGGATGTCGTTAAAAAGATTCATTATTTCTTCCGAAGTCTTGGAATCCAAGTTTCCCGTGGGTTCATCGGCCAAGATAATGGAAGGTTTGTTTACCAAAGCTCTACCCACGGCAACACGCTGGCGCTGCCCACCTGAAAGTTGGTTGGGTCTATGGTCCATTCGGTCTGCCAAGCCAACATCCGTTAAAACTTGTTTGGCGCGTTCGGTGCGTTCGCTTTTTGAGGCCCCTGCATAAATCATTGGCAATGCCACATTTTCGAGTGCAGTAGTTCGGGGCAGCAGGTTGAAAGTTTGAAAAACGAAGCCTATTTCTTTATTTCTAATTTCAGCCAATTCGTCATCGGTCATATTGCTTACATCGTTTCCGTTTAGCTCGTAGCTACCAGAAGTAGGTGTGTCCAAACACCCCAAAAGATTCATCAAGGTAGATTTTCCAGAACCGGAAGGTCCCATTAACGCAACGTATTCGCCGCGCTCTATATCCAAATCAATTCCCTTTAAGACTTTAACTATTTCATTCCCAAGCGGGAAATCTCTGGTGATATTTCGGATTTTAATTACTAAACTCATAGCGGGTTTTCAATATAATCAATAGGACGCAAAGATACGTGGGTTGTTACAAAGTTAGTTCAAAGTTCAAAGTTTAAAGCGAAAAGTCATAAGCGAAAAGCGAAAAGAATAATTTTACAATCAACAATCAACAATCAACAATCAACCCTTGTCCGCCGGAGCTTTCAGCGTAGGTGGATCAACCAATTCGTATCACAAAATGCTGCTTGGATTGTTCTTTTCTGAAAAAAACCATTCCCCATTGAAAAGTGTCAATACTCACTGTCACTTTTTCGTTGGCAATAATTTGCTGCCAAGCCGCGGTCATATCCTTACTCCAGTAAATATCGTCAAAAATAATGATGGAATCATTGTGAACGTTTTTTAAAAGTGAATTGAAATACCCTAATGTCCTTTCGCCATTGTGGTCGCCGTCTATAAAGATTAAATCATATTTTTCTGAAATATTTTCAGCAAGAAAATCATTAAAGATTTTTTGATGGATTTGAATATTGTGAAGATTGAATTTTTCAAAATATTCCTGCGCTTTTCCTAATGTATTTGGGCAGCCTTCCACAGTGTGTATTGCGGCAAATTCATTTGAAAGTGAAAAAGCTACAGTTCCCAAGCCCAGCGATGTTCCCATTTCCAATAGGTTTTCGCTATTAAGGTATTTAGCCAATCGGAAGAGTAACTTTTGCCGTTTCTTCCGCATTCCCGCATTTTTGACTACTGAAGAAATCTTTCTGGCGTTGCCCTTAAAAACGCGTGAACCTTGACCAAAATCCTTCATTTCAATCATTGAGGAATCACTCAGCAAAGCTTTTCGGTGCGATTTTAAGATATCATATTCTGGATATTTCTTTTTGTCGTTAAAACATTTCGTCACCAAATCATACACAAAAGGGGAGTGCACGCCGTGCCTGTTTTTGGAAAGACGGATGAATTTTATGTAGCTTTTTGATTGGTGGATCATTGTTTTATAGCTGTATGCTTTAGGCTTTAAGCCATATGCGAAAATACGAATTCAATACACTTCGAACAATTTGCCTAAAGCTTAGAGCTTACGGCCTACAGCAAATTTATCCCTCCATCTTCGCCGTCAGTTCAAACCAACGTTCGGTCTGTTTTTCGATCTTATCAATAATTTCCTGAAGTTTTATGGATTGTTTATCAATCTCGGCACCGTCCCAGTTTTCGGTGGCAAATTTATTTTGAAGTTCCTCGCGGTTTTTTTCAAGATTGGCTATTTCCTTCTCTAGCTTGTTGTATTCCTTTTGTTCGTTGTAATTCAGTTTTGCGGGACTGGAATCTTGTTTCCAGTCTTTTTTAACCTTTGGGGCTGCTTCACTGGCTTCGCGTTTTTCTTGAACGTTGCTGTCTTCATAAGCCCTAAAATCACTATAATTTCCGGGAAAATCTTCCACTTCGCCCTCGCCTCTGAAAACAAAAAGGTGATCCACAATCTTGTCCATAAAATAACGGTCGTGACTCACTACCAAAAGACAACCTGGAAAGTCCAAAAGAAAACTCTCCAAAACATTTAGTGTAACAATATCCAAGTCGTTGGTAGGCTCATCGAGAATCAAAAAGTTGGGGTTTTTAATAAGTACGGTACATAAATAAAGCCGTTTGAGTTCGCCTCCGCTTAACTTTTCAACAAAATCATATTGCTTTTTCGGGTCAAAAAGAAAGCGTTCCAAAAGTTGCGATGCAGAAATTTGCCGTCCTTTTTTCAGTGGAATATAATCGCCGTATTCACGAATTACATCAATTACTTTTTGGCCTTCTTTAATATTGATTCCAGCTTGGGTATAATAGCCAAACTGTACCGTTTCTCCCACAACCACTTTTCCAGAATCCGGTTTCATCACTCCGGTAAGAATATTCAAAAATGTAGATTTTCCGGTTCCGTTTTTTCCGATAATTCCAACCCGTTCACCACGGTTAAAATTGTATTCAAACTTATCCAATAGCACTTTATCGCCAAAGGATTTTGATATTTTGTGGAGTTCCACAACCTTGGTGCCCATGCGCTCCATATTCAGTTCCAGTTGCACTTCGTGGTCATTTCGGCGTTTGCTGGCGCGGTCCTTTATTTCGTGGAAATCGTCAATCCGGCTTTTGCTTTTAGTGGTTCGTGCCTTGGGTTGGCGGCGCATCCATTCCAATTCTTTTTTGAAAAGCTGCTTCGCTTTTCCAGTTTCCGTGGCTTCGTTTTCTATGCGTGCATCACGCTTTTCTAAGTAATAACTGTAATTTCCTTTGTAACCATAAAGCGTTCCTTCGTCCAGTTCCACGATTTCGTTACAAACACGTTCCAAAAAATAACGGTCGTGGGTAACCATAAACAGCGTGAAGTTTTCCTTGGCAAAAAGATTTTCCAGCCACTCAATCATTTCAAGATCCAAATGGTTGGTAGGCTCATCCATTATCAATAAATCGGGCGTAGTGAGTAGGGCATTTGCCAAAGCCAAACGTTTTTTCTGTCCACCGCTAAGGGTGGAAACCTTTGCATGCAGGTCTTCGAGTTTTAGTTTAAACAGAATTTGTTTGTAGCGCGTTTCAAAATCCCAAGCATGGTGGGCATCCATGGCATCGAAAGCTTTGTGGTAAGCTTCCGAGTCGTCGGGGTTTTCAATGGCGTGTTCGTAGGCCTCAATTATTTTGAGGATTGGATTATCTGAAGAAAAAATGGTCTGTTCTACCGTGAGCGTTGGGTTCAAATCTGGGTCCTGCGGCAAATAGGCAATTTTAAGCCCTTTTCTAAAAACAACATTTCCGGTATCGGCTTTGTCATTTCCTGCAATTATGTTTAGAAGGGAAGTTTTTCCGGTTCCGTTTTTGGCTACAAAGCCTATTTTTTGTCCTTCGTTTATTCCGAAGGAAATATTTTCAAACAAAACCCGCATCCCGAAAGATTTGGATATATTTTCTACTGAAAGGTAGTTCACGGTTTATATTTTCGGCAAAAATACTGTAAATGTTTAATGAATAATGCGTATTGAATAATTAGTTGGGAATATTTGAGAAACTAGAAACTAGAAACTAGAAACTAGAAACATTGAACATTGAAATGTTTCATTATTAAATACGTTACTTTATATTTGTCCATTAACAACCCTGCCCTTTATGAAGCTTAAGTATCTATTGCTGTTTTTGATTGTTGTTGTGTGTGCCACATCTTGCGTAACCACTAAGCAGCTTACCTATTTGCAGGAAAATACTACTAGTGCAGATACTTTAGCGCTTTTGAGAAAAAGGCAGGAGCCCTACCGACTTCAAATAAATGATCTTTTGAGCATCCGTGTAAAGGCATTGGACCAAGAAACCGTAGGGATTTTTAACCCAATTAGCGATGCCAACCCAAATGCGACCGGTGAGGAAAGACTGTATTACGATGGTTTTGTGGTGGACGATCACGGCAACATTCGTATACCCAGTTTGGGCGAGATGAACGTTTTGGGCTATACTGTTGATGAGGTTCGTTTAAAACTGGAAGAGATTTTGTTGAAAGATTATTTTAAAGCCGAAGCCAATGTATTTGTCACCGTAAAATTGGCAGGTATTCGTTACACAATCAATGGCGAAATAGGTAGTCCGGGTTCAAAAATTATTTACCGTGACCAATTAAGTATTATGGAAGCCATTGCCAATAGTGGCGATATTTCAATTACTGGAGACCGAAGTGATGTGGTTATCATCCGACAATATCCAGCTGGGCAAAAGGTGCATCACATAGACCTTACCAAGCTGGAAGCTATGAATTCACCATACTACTATGTAAAACCGAACGACTTAATATTGATTAATCCATTACCGCAAAAATCCCTGGGCACAGGAACTACTGGCATTCAGTCTTTTACCACTGCTGTAATGATTATTTCGGCTTTGGCGACCACCATTTTATTGTTTACCAGATTATAAAAAATATGAGCGAGGAATTCGAAATTAACGAAACCCATACCACTTTTGATTTTAAGGGTTTTCTCTTTAGGCTTTTGCACCATTGGCCTTTGTTTCTGGTTTCTTTGGCCATTGCTTTTTCCATTGCTTATTACATCAACGTACGCAAACTGCCCATCTACCAAATGGAGAATATGGTATCCATTAAGGATGACCAGAACCCCTTTTTTACCAGTAATACAAGTCTTACCTTTAACTGGGGAGGCACTACTGACAAAGTAAATACAGCCGTTATTACCTTGCAATCCCGTTCGCATAACGAAAAAGTGGTGGAGCGTCTTCAATATTATATGGACTATCTGCGCGAAGGGAAATACCAGCAGGTGAATGCGTATAAACAAACCCCATTTTTTGTAAAAGTGGATACCACCAAACCTCAAATGCTGAATAAGCAAATAAAGATAGTATTCAAGGATTCGGTTAATTTTAATTTGAGTGTATCTTTTGAGGAAGCTGGAAACATTTCACTTCAAAATTATGCAACTAAGGAAAACACGACAAGATTTGTTGATGCGGGTGAGTTTTCGCAAGATTTCAAAATAGGGCAGCCCGTTAAACTACCATTTTTTAACGGAACGTTTATGCCAAACCCCGAGATGATTTCTAAACCTGGGACGCCTTATTATATTGCTTTTAGAAACTATGATGGCATCGTGAAACGGTATTTGGGTGTTCGCGTTGATCCGGAAAGCAAAGGTTCCTCGGTACTTAAAATGCGTCTTACCGGTAATAACAAAGCCCAGTTGGTAGATTATTTGAATACTTCAGTGGAAGTGTTAAGCGAAGATATGTTGGAGCGAAAAAACCTTTTCGCTACTAAAACCATTAAGTTTATTGATAGTAGTCTTGCGCTGAAATCTGAAGAACTCTCTACGGTGCAAGATGAGCTTAACCAATTTAAAAACAAGAATGCCATTTTCGACCTTGCCAGTGAAGGTACTGAGATAAATGCAAAACTGAATGCCTTGGACCTGCGGAAAGAATCTGTAAACCGTGAACTGAATTACTACAACACCCTTCAAGATTACCTTGTTAACCGTTCTGATTATCGAGATGTGCCAGCACCATCGGTAGCTGGTATTTCTGAAGCCAGTGTAGTGAGCGGGGTTGGGAAAATAGTAGCCTTGGCTGAAGAGCGCAACAAACTTCAGTATTCTTTTAAAGAAGGCGCACCAATTTTTAGTGATATTGATAGACAAATTGACGCTGTAAAAACGGTTTTATTGGAAAATATACGTTCCTCTAAAAGCCTCAAGGTCCAAGAGCTCAGTTCCATAAATAGTGATATAGGTCGTTATGAAGGTGAAATAAGGAAACTCCCAAAAGAACAACAGGATCTTTTGAATATTGAGCGGCGTTATAACCTGAGTCAAGGTACATATAACTTGTTTTTGGCAAAAAGAAGCGAAGCAGGTTTGGTTAAAGCAGCCAACGTGAGCGATGTGATGATCATAGACTCCGCAAAAGATACTGGCGGCGGGCAAATAGGGCCCAATACACAGCTAAATTATATGATGGCCGGATTGCTGGGGCTCTTTATACCTTTATTGTTTGTTTTTGTTCGGGTATTTTTTGATACAAAAATTAGTAATGTTAAGGATTTGGAACGTATTACACCTATCCCATTGCTTGGCGTTCTTGGGAAAAGTCCTATAGATAATAACCTTGTGGTACTTACCAAGCCGAAATCGGCAATAGCTGAAGCTTTTAGGGCCTTGCGCTCCAGCTTGCAATTCATTTATAAAAAACAGGGTATAAAAGGAGCAAAAACTGTACTTGTTACTAGTTCAGTAAGTGGGGAAGGAAAAACATTCTGCTCCATCAACCTTGCATCGGTCTTTGCTTTAAGTGAGAAGAAGACTGTCTTAGTTGGTCTTGATTTAAGAAAACCAAAGATATTTGGCGATTTCAATATCAACAATTCTATGGGAGTGGTTAATTATCTCATCAATGAAGCAGATATAGACACCATTATCCAAAAAACAGAAGTAGAATATTTAGATGTTATCCCTTCTGGACCCATTCCTCCGAATCCTTCCGAATTGTTGATAAGCGAAAAACTGGATGAGCTTATTGATAAGCTAAAGGATCGCTATGATTATATTATCTTAGATTCCCCCCCTTTAGGATTGGTATCAGATTCCTTGGAGCTTATCAAGCATGTGGACGCCACGCTTTATATGGTGCGTTTCAACTATACACACAAAAATATGTTAGCCTTTGTAAATGAAAAGTACAAAACCGGCGAAGTGAAACATATTAGCCTTGTTTTGAATGACTACGTAGAGAAGTCGGGTAGAGGTTATGGCTATGGTTACGGTTATGGCTACGGTTACGGCTATGGTAGTTATGGCAACTATGGCAATGGCTATCACGAAAAAATAAAAACGCCGACACTTTTGGACAAGGTGAAGAAGGTTTTAAGAAAGAAATAACATCCCCCTAAATCCCCCTTCAAAGGGGGACTTTAAATTCTGACTATAAAACATGAATCAAACCAAAATCAAGCTCCTCCCTTTGAAGGGAGGCTGGGAGGGATGTTTTTCATATCTTTATTCTATGCCCAACAAAATAATCCCATATAATAAGCACCTTAAGCCGATGGCAAGAGAGCTTCGGAAGAATATGACTTCTTCTGAAAAATTGGTTTGGGAAAATATCAGAAAGAAATCCTTAGGTGTGGAATTTCATAGACAAGTACCAATTTTAAACTATATCGTCGATTTTTATTGTCATGAAATAGGTTTAGTGATTGAAGTTGATGGAAGTATTCACGATTATAATTTTTTGGAAGATGCAGAAAGGCAAGGGAAGATGGAGAAATACGGATTGAATTTTTTACGGTTTTCTAATGATGAGGTTTTAAATGATATAGAAAATGTTAAGAATGCTATTCGTAATTATATTAAAGAAAATACATAGGAACATCTCCCCCAACCCCCTCTTCAAAGAGGGGGCTTTTTAATTCTGACTACAAATTAAAATTAAATCCAAAACAGACCCCTCTCTTCGAAGGCGATGTGCTGAGCGCAGTCGAAGTAGAGGGCTGGGGAGGGATGTATTTAAATTTAACACTCCATAATCCCAAGAAAACCCGTAATTTTGCACTTTTATTAATAAATCTAAGCATTTAGTCCCCAAAACTATTCATTAAAAATGAAACAAAATCCCACTATCGCAATAATTGGCCTTGGTTATGTAGGCTTGCCGCTTGCCGCAGCCTTTGCTGAAAAATACAATGTAATCGGTTTCGATATTAATTCTGAACGTATCAATCAATTACAACAAGGAGTTGACAATACTTTAGAACTTTCTTCCGAAGAACTAAAAAAAGCATTACAGCAAACCGAGAATTCAGGCCTTACTGTTACCGATGATGCTTCAAAAATAACCAATGCTACTGTGTTTATCGTAACAGTGCCAACGCCAACCAACAAATACAACCAGCCCGTACTTATCCCACTTCAAAAAGCAAGTGAGACCGTTGGAAAACTTTTGAAGGAGGGCGATATAGTTATTTATGAATCTACTGTTTATCCAGGAGTAACGGAAGATATCTGTGTCCCAATATTAGAAGAATATTCAAAACTAACATTTAATAAAAACTTCTATGCAGGTTATTCCCCAGAGCGAATCAATCCAGGCGATAAGCAGCATACAGTTACCAAGATTTTAAAAGTTACCTCTGGCTCCACGCCCGAAGCTGCTAAATATATTGACGAATTGTATGCTTCAATAATTACTGCGGGTACCCATTTAGCGCCGTCCATAAAAGTGGCTGAAGCCGCAAAGGTTATCGAAAACTCGCAGCGCGACATCAACATTGCTTTTGTGAACGAGCTTTCTAAAATTTTCAGGCTTTTGGATATCGACACTCAAGATGTATTGGAAGCTGCTGGAACCAAATGGAACTTTTTAAAATTTACACCGGGACTTGTAGGCGGACATTGTATAGGAGTAGATCCCTATTATTTAGCTCAAAAAGCTCAAGAAGAAGGTTACAACCCAGAGATTATCTTAGCAGGAAGACGCATGAATGACGGTATGGGTAATTATGTGGCCCATGAGGTGGTTAAATTAATGATTCAAAAGGAATGCAAGGTAAAAGGAGGGCATGTGCTGGTTTTGGGTGTTACCTTTAAAGAAAATTGTCCCGATATTCGCAATAGCAAAGTAATTGACGTTATTGAGGAATTGCGAAAATATAACCTGAATATAGATGTTTATGATCCTTGGGCAAAAGTGTCCGAAGTTTCAAATGAGTTTGGATTGCGATTGTTAACCGAAGAATCACAACTCAAAGAAAATTATGAAGCTATTATATTGGCAGTTGGCCATACAGAATTTTCAGATTTTCAATTGGAAAAACATAAAGCAACTCCTTCTGTAGTCTTTGATGTAAAATCCTTTTTTCCAAAGAATTTGGTTGATGGATGTTTGTAATTGTCGGTTATCAGTTCTCAGTTCTCAGTTCTCGGTTGTGAGTTGTCAGTTTTTTTTTGAAATAAGAAACATATAGAAATGAAAAGTTATAAAGATCTCGATGTTTATTATCTAGCTTTTGAATTAACAAATGTCATATTTTAAGTATTTACTGAGCAGAACCGAACCACAGTATAAATATCCAATTAAAAAATTATCGAACCCATAATAAATGAACCACAAAGAACACAAAGCAGACAAAAAGCATACAGAGAAAACTTTGTGAACTTTGTGAGAAACTCTGTGTCCTCCGTGGTTAAACAGAGGTCTAATTAACAATTAACAATTAATAACCAATAATATACACCGTGCAAACCCCCAAATACCATACAATTGACCTTTCAAATTACAGTTTCCTAATAACCGGCGGTGCCGGCTTCATAGGCTCAAACCTTGTTGGGTATTTATTGGATAACAACGCCAAGAAAGTTCGTGTACTAGACAATTTGTCAACCGGCTTTATGAAGAATCTTCAAGCTTTTCAAAACAATCCCAGTTTCGAATTTATGGAGGGAGACATCCGCGACCTGGAAACCTGCAAAAAAGCAATGGAAGATATTGATTTTGTTTCGCATCAAGCCGCTTTAGGTTCTGTACCACGCTCCATTAATGATCCCATTACTTCCAATGAGGTAAACGTTACCGGTTTTTTAAATATGCTGTTAGCCCAAAAGGAAAGCAAGAAAGTAAAAAGAATGGTTTATGCAGCTTCCAGCTCTACCTATGGTGATAGCAAAACCCTTCCGAAACAAGAAGAAAACATTGGCAAACCCTTATCTCCCTATGCTGTAACCAAACTTGTTAATGAGCTCTATGCCGATGTGTTTTTCAAAACCTATGGCACCCAAACCATCGGTCTGCGCTATTTCAATGTATTTGGACCAAACCAAAGTCCAACAGGGGCTTATGCTGCGGTAATTCCGCTTTTTATGCAAGCGCTAAAAGATGAAAAGTCCCCGACCATCAACGGCGATGGTGAGCAGACCCGCGATTTCACTTTTGTGCAGAATGCGGTGCAGGCAAACGTCCGTGCCTTTTTTGCTAAGGAAGAAGCTGTAAATGAGGTTTTCAACGTGGCTTATGGTGATAGAATAAGCCTGAACACCTTATGGAGCGATCTTCAAACCATTTCAGATAAAAATTTAAAAGCCATTTACGGCCCAGAACGCAAAGGCGATGTACGTGATTCTCTAGCAAATATTGACAAGGCAAAAAAACTTTTAGGGTATAATCCATTGTTTTCTGTGAAGGATGGATTGGAGATTACTTGGGAGAAATTTTAATTCAGTTGTCAGTTGTCAGTTTTATTAGAATAACCCTCCTTCGTCCTCCGAAGCCTTTTCAGCGTAGGAGGAACCCGCAACCCACAACCACAACCGACAACTCACAACTCACAACCATCAACCAAAACCCCTTTTCAGCAGAATTTTCCCTCATTTTAATAAAACTGAAATGTTAAAGTTTCAAAACCCTTAAAATTGAACTAGTTGCAAATAAGTATTCTCCTACATTAAAATTCCGCTTATCGAACTTTAAAATCATCTTAACGGATATTTTGAACATTTCGCAACAAAATACCTGTAATCCCAAGTAAACCCTACAAAATTTGCATTTATTGTGTGGGTTGCATATTATTGTTATGCCCCTTTGAGATAAAAATAACCTTATTTTTTTAAGCTTTTTTTTTATGAAAAACATGTACACTCCTCAAAGGTGGGCTTTTCTTTTTTGCTTCCTTTTGTCTTTATTTTCTTTTAATGCTTTTGCACAAGTAGGAATAGGTAATACAGATCCTAAAACTGCATTAGATGTTTCTGGAGCTTTATCTTTAAGAGAGGGACCAGCAATCACTTTAAGTAATGGCGTAAACAGTAATATTAGCTTAGGCACCACTGCATATTCCTATTACAGAATTACAGGTCCTACCGCAGCTTTTTCTATTAATGGAATTGTTCGCGTTACCGGTAGTGACGGCCAAATGGTTACCCTTGTTAATACCACTAATTTTCCAATGACCATTACTTCAAATTCTTCTGGAGGTGGAGCTAAGGTAGTGTGTCCATCAGATGCTGATTTAATATTAACAGGAGCTAATGCTTCTGTTACTTTACAATACAGCAATGCTATAGATGCATTAGGTAAATGGGTAGTTGTTGGTTATAGCAATGCTACTGGATATGGTAGAAATGTGTATAACAGCACTGGGGCAACCGATATAGATACAAACTCCAATGCATTTACCAATATGACTGATATGAGCATCACCTTTACCCCAAAACATTCCACAGTGTATGTAAACTTCAGTGCTTCGGGCACTATGGATAAAGGCGCAAACTTTGATAGTAATGCCTATGCCAATTTTCAATTAAGGCAGGGAAGTACTTCCATAGCGGGAACAAGTACGCTTGCAACAGATAGAAGCAACTATAATAATTGCCAGGTAACTGATTTTCCTTTTACGGAAACCTTTGAAGCTAATAGTACAACCTTTGGTTGTTGGTCTGAAGATCGTGTGCAAGGCAATGAACCTTGGTACGTAAATAATGGTGCAGCAGGTGGTACTATAGCTTCTGCACATGGTGGTATTGTTAATTTATTATATATAGGAGGTAATACCACAATTACTAAAATGATAACTCCAATTATGGATATTTCTGGTTTGACCAACCCAACCCTTACTTTTTGGCATGGACAAGAAACTCGTTTTGGTGGTAATAGACAATTACGGGTTTATTATAGAATAAGCGAGACAGATCCTTGGGTTCAAATAGCTAATTATACAGCCGCAGCAAATAATTGGACTTTAAGAAACCTTGCCTTGCCATCTGCATCTTCTACTTATCAGGTTGCTTTTGAAGGAAGAGGAAATAATACTGGACGTTATTTAGTATTAGATGATGTAACCGTTTCCGGGGATTCGCCTGTTAATACCAAAGTTTTGGAAACCGCATGGAACTCAGGCTTTACTATGTATCCAGTTTCCGTAACTCCCGGAACACCTACTACTATAAGTATTCGTTGGTTACGTGATGGGAACTTCCCAAATGTTTTAAGAAATAATGTTGCTACTGATGCCGATAGATCTCATAGAAATTTAACCATACTTGATTAAGTAGGTCTAAAGAAAGAACATGATGGATTTAAAAATAAAATTTAATGTTTGCTTGCTACTCTTTTTGAGCGGCTACACTTTGCTTGCGCAAATAGGCATAAACACCACCGATCCCACTACCGCACTGGATGTTAACGGAGCTATTTCCTTAGGCGAAGGCAGTGCGTTCGCCTTGGGTAATGGCGATAATTCAAATATAGCAACCGGAGGTTTTAGTATTGTAAACATTGCTGGACCAACAACCGATTTCAATATAAACAGTATTGCTCCAGAAGCCAATGCCGATGGACAACTACTTACATTAGTAAATACAACTAATTACTCCATGACTATAAAGCACAATGATGGTGCGGGGGTAAATAGTATTTATTGCCCAAATAGTACTAATTTAACCTTAAGGGGCATATATACTTCTGTAACCATGCAGTATAATAAATCCATAGGAAAGTGGGTGGTTACAAGATATGCTGACGATGGTGGCTATGGTGATAACGTATACAGTAGTGTGGGTACTACAGACACACAAATGGATTCAAAAAGTTTTGCGGATATGGCTGATATGAGTGTGACCTTTACGCCTAAAAAGTCCGTTGTTTACGTAAATGTTAGTATTTCTGGACATATGAACATAGGTAATACAAACACGCATGGCTATGCTGATTTCAGAATTGTGAATGTTACCGCAGGAAACACGGTGGTTTCTGGTGCGACTGTTGTTACAACGGATAATGATTACAACGCTATTGTTACTCCGTGGAATATGCGAATGGTAATGATTCCTGTTACGGTTACTCCTGGCCAATCTACAACCATAAAAACGCAATGGCGAAGAGATGGAAAGTTGCCAAGAATTTTATACTGTGCAGTAACTAGTTTACCAACTATTTCGCATAGAAGTATAACTATAATAGACTAAAAGAAATGAATATGTATAAAATTTGTATTGTAATAGCTTTGTTCAGTGTGCAATGTATGGTCGCCCAAGAAGTTTCTAAAGATAACCTTGTGAGAGCTGTATCCCCAGAACGCGTTCAAATAAAGACGGACTCGACTGCGAACAAAGACAGCGCAACTAGAAGTTTGATAATGATGAATAGGCAAACTGAAGAATCTTCACCTGGAGAAGTAGAGAATGGTGATAATAATAAAATTTATTTAAGAAGAGCAATTTCCAATGATAGAACGCCACCTTTGGAAATTCAATTAAAAGGAGTTGAGACAGATTCTATTAGAAAATCAGAAAAATAAGCTTCAATCTTATCAAAAAAAATATTTTAAAACCTGCAAGCCAAAAACTTAGCAGGTTTTTAAGTACTTATATTTCTGTTAAATTGAAAACCAGCTTATTTTATAAGAAAACAACACTAGCATGGAAATAGCTTTTCTACGCTTGTTGAGTGCATCTATACACACTTATCACCCCTGTCTTATTGTTGAAATGCTAGGAACTAGCTTCCAAATAAAAATATCGGTTGATTCAAAATCCTCCGTTTCCTCATGCACTGTTTCACTTTTATCTTACTTTAAGCTCTAGATGCTTAGATTTTAACTCTATAAACTTCAAAAGTGATGCTTAAACTAGGTTTTAGATAAGCGATTCGTGCTTACAGCCGAAAGGAATTTCTTACATAAAATTAGCGAATTTTCTGTCGAATATGCAAAACGTTAACATTAAAATGATTTTTTATCAATAAATTCTTACGTTTATGGGTAAAATTTGCATTTTATCGGGAAAACATGTATTATTGCCCATTATTGTACAAACCCAAAGCCCCAAACTATGGTACAAAAATACTTCCCTAAAGTACTTATATTCTGTATTGTTACGGTTTTTGCCGTTTCCCTAAGCAATGCCCAGGTTGGTATTGGTACAGTAACTCCCAAAGGTGTATTAGATTTAAATGACGATTCAGGCACGAATAAATACGGTCTTGTTTTGCCAAGAGTTGCGCTCTCAAGAACAGATTTAGCTTCACCCGTATTAAACCCACAAGGGGGAAATCCCGCTGTTGGAACCGTAGTTTATAACACGGTAACTACTAATTTTGGAAGTGAGAGTGTCTATCCTGGTATATATATGTGGGATGGTATAGACTGGATTAATGAGTTTCCGAAAAAAAATGCAGAAATTTTTAAACAGGACAATAGCGGCGGCGCTTTAAGGACCGTTACCTCTGCAGGTTATCAAAATCTTCTCGGGCTAACTAACCGAACATTTACACCCACTTATACCGGTACTTATAAAATAGAGGTAAGTGTGAACTGGGGTGGTGGTTATGTTGATAATTTGGGTTCAGGTACGGATGTTGCCGTAATGACGGGAAATTTCAAATTTACCTTGGATGGCGAAGATAAATTGATCCCAGCGCATACGTGGTCTGGCAGACATGGAGGCGGCACCCAATATTATGATATTTGGGAGCAATCTACAGTAGTAATATATAAAGATCTTGTGGCAAACACCTCATACACATTTAGCTTAAGCTTCGATCAAACTGTTGCGGACGGATTCGTGAACGGTGGTGAATCTGGCACTGGAATGGGATGGTTAGGTGGAGATATTCCTTGTACCGTTGAATTTGTTTTTCTAGATTAGAAATCAACTGAATAACACTTATAATCATGAAAAAAACTACCTTATTTTATAGTTTTAATTTAGTTGCAATAGTATTTATATCGCATATTGCTTTTGCTCAGGTTGGTATTAATACAACCGACCCTAAAGGAGTTATAGACTTTAACAGTACAACACTTGGTGTGGTTTATCCAAATGTTGCCTTGTTAGGTACCGATGATGCCACTACAGTAATTAATCCTCAGGGCGGTCCAATTGTGGAGGGTACCGTGGTCTATAATACAAATACCACAAATAATGGCCTTATTACCGATATTTATCCAGGTATATATGTGTGGAATGGTTCCGAATGGGTAGTTCATTATAAAAAGAGACAATCTGAATTGCATAATCAAACAGCGATGCTTAGAACGCAATCAAATTTTGCGGGAGGTTATCAGGATATTCCCGGATTGGGAGTTAGTGATACCAAAACTTTTACGGCAAAATATTCAGGTTTATATAGAATTGAAGTTAAAACCAACTTTGCGGGTGGTAGAACAGAATCCAATAGCAGTATTTTTGTTAGCCAAGCCTCTGGTCAATTCCGATTTTTGTTTGATGGAACTTCCTACCCTTTTGAAACAAGCGCATTTTCTGCGTATTCAAATTATATAGGCTCAGGAAAGTATTACGAAGGAATTTGGAAAGAATCCTATGAAACCAATTACATTTCGCTTACTGCGGGAACTACTTATCCCTTCTCGTTGTCATTTGATGCCTATGATGCTCCGGGCTTTATTAATAATGGTTGTACTACAGGGGTCCCAGCTTATGTTAACTTGGTTAATCAAAATTTTAATTCTTATACCGTAGTTCAAGATTATACTCCAGACCCTCAATGTACTAGCCCTGCCACAGCGGGGTGGGTAATTAGCTCAAACAATCCGTGTACAGCCTGTGCGGGAAATCAACTTTATATTAATTCTAATAAAGCGAATTGTGGTCAAAATGCAACTGCAAGAATGAGTTTTACTCCAACAGTTTCATCAGTAAATATAGCCTTTGCCTATCGATTTGCACAGAGGGGTTCAGTATTTGATTCTTTTAGAATCTACCTTCACAATGGTGTGTCGCAGGTAGGGGCAGATTTAATATATCTGGTAAATACAAGTGCAGATACTACCTTTAATGGAAAGTTTGATGTTGTCCCAGGTACAACCTACACACTTCGCTTTGAATATATTAGTGCGAATTTAGCCAATTATGCAACGGTGGATAACGTCGTAATTAAAGAACGTTCTGGCTCCCTTCCAGCGCCTTCTGATTTAGGACGTGGATATATTGGAAACGAAGTGGATTGTCAAATTGAATTTACTTATATAGGAGAATAAATCAGTGTTTTTTTACCTACTTAAAAATCACCCAAATCATGAAAAAAATTAACCTACAAAAATATATATTCTTTGCAATTTTTTCTTTAACTGCAATGACAGTCTCAGCGCAGGTATCCATTAGCAATGGAATACCTACAAGTACCCCAAATGGATTGGTTGACATGCAAAATAGTACCGCAGGAATTGTATATCCACGTTTTGCATTAACCTCTACAGAAATTGAGGCTCCTGTTCAAAATCCAGACGGCAGTGGAAGTTTAGTAGCTGGCACTGTTGTGTATAATACAAATACAACCACCAGAGGAACCGATGATGTATATCCCGGGTTATATGCTTGGGATGGAAATAGATGGACAACCCAGTATATTAGAGAAGATTCAGACATTGCGCAACAAGTAAGTTTAGGACAAAGAATTGTTGATAATGGGGGATATGTTGACATTACAGGTTTAGGATCTGGCTCATCTTTTACTCCGAAATATTCAGGGACCTATAGAATTAAGGCGAATGTTAATTTTGGAGCGGGTAAAATTGTGCCAGAGCCAGGCTACGCTACATCTATGGCAACACAAGAAGGATATTTTAGAATCACTTTAGGCCCTGATCAATACTTAATTTACACCCATGCGTATTCTATTCATAATAATGATATAGAGAGTGGAACATATTTTGAACAATTTAGACATGATTCTTCCCTTATTGTGTATGTAGATTTAACTGCAGGCGTACCCTTTACCTATCGTTTTGAAATTGATCTTTTTGTTTCCTCTAATTTTGAAAATGGAGGAAACTCTGGAGATGGAAGAGCATATGTGGGCGTTGGCTTACCGTGTAATATTGAATTTACTTACCTTGTTGAGTAAACGGGGTCTCCGCTGTCTCTCTTTCAAATCCACTCGACCAGATAATGGAAGTACGAAATACGAAGTACGAAATGCGAAATCCCGATTAATCAATTCAACAATTCAACAATTCAACAAATCCCAAATTAACTAATTCACAAACTCACAAACTCACATACTCACAACTCACATACTCACCAATCCTGTCTCGATACAACTTTGAATCCGCTGACGCTGCTGACAATGGAAGTACGAGGTACGAACAACGAACTACGAAATCCCGATTAATCGATTCAACAATTCAACAATTCAACAAATCCCAAATTAACTAATTCACAAACTCACAAACTCACTATTCAGGACTCTACATTCAGGCAAACTAAAACTGACAACAGACAACATACAACCGACAAAATCATTCGTGAATTCGTAGCTACTCCTATAAGATATCATAATTCTCAAAACCAAAACTACCATGATACTAGGAGTAACCTAGGGGAAAGGTAGCTTAAACGTAGCATTAATGTAACATTCGGCATACATTCAACCCCCTTGAACCATACATTAGCTCACTCCAAACTATACATTAGCTCACTTCAAACTATACATTAGCTCACTTCAAACTATACCCTATGGCACTTTTTTTTGAAAGCTTTAGGCTTTAGGCGATAAGCGATAAGTGAAGAACGAGTGGCCAGTGGTCAGTGTTCAGTTGCAGTAGGCAGTTGCAGTAACCCAATAACCCAATAACTCACAACGGACAATCGACCCCCATTTGTATTCTTGTTTATAAGTAATGGAAGTGCTTATTGCTTTTGCACCAACTTCTCCAAGCGTGCCATCATCTCGTCCTTCTCTTTCAACATACGTTCGTAGAGGGCGATTTTTTCTTCGTGAAGTAGAACTAATTTTTCGATGGGGTTAATCGTTGGATAGTAGCTAAATAAAGAATTGCCACTGGCATTGTCGTGATTGTTTACTGTATTAGAAATAATATTAATAGCCTGCTCCTCATCAAAATTTTTAATGGCATCCACGGGTATATGCAATACTTCAGAGATCTGCTCCAAAAGTGGCGTTTCAATATCCTCCTTCTGTTCCAGTAAGGATATTTTCTTTTGGTTCCAGTCCTCGCCAAGCTCATAGGCAAGTGCCTCCTGCTTTATACCCAGCATTTCACGAAAACGCTTTACGTTGCGGCCTTGATGTATCTTTTGTTCCATTTTTTATGGGCTTTAGGCTTTAAGCTTTAGGCTGTACGCTAAATGCTAACTTATTTTCAAATTTAACAATTATAATGGCGTATTGGATTCTAAAATATACTCAATAAAGCATAACCTATCCAGGTAGGGTCTCGATACAAATTTGAAATCGACTATTGCCTCCCTCAAATTTGACCTGACACCAACAGCCCACAACCGATAACCCACAACCAAAACCCACCCCTTCCGTCCCCGGGTAAGATTCCTCTTTTAATGAAGAATTGGTGCCGGGGCCACCTTCCCCTTGAATATGAGGCTGCATTTTATCAAACTCTAGCCTAGGGGAAGGAGCAGTTTATTTAACATACTCACGAAATCCCGATTAATCGATTCAACAATTCAACTAATTCACATACTCACATACTCACATACTCACCAATCCGGTCTCGATACAACTTTGAATCCGCTGACGCTCCTTCAAATTCACTCGACCTCCGCAAGCACGCTCAAACCGACAACCAGCAACCAAAAGTCAAAAATCAAAATTTAAAAGTGAGAAGTGAAAAGTGAGAAGTGAGAAGTCCAAAGATAAAAGACACAATTAACAAACATTATTAACTTCTCACGTCTAACTATTCATAACCAGCAACCAAAGCCCAAATTCCAAATTCCAACCCCTTCCGTCCCCGGATTACGATTCTTCTTTTAATGAAGAATTTATGCCGGGGCCACCTTCCCCTTGAATATGAGGCTGCATTTTATCAAACTCTAGCCTAGGGGAAGGAGCAGTTTATTTAACATACTCCGATTAATCGATTCAACAATTCAACTAATTCACATACTCACATACTCACCAATCCGGTCTCGATACAACTTTGAATCCGCTGACGCTGCTGACAATGGAAGTACGAGGTACGAAATACGAAGTACGAAATGGGAAATACGAAATCCCGAATCCCGATTAATCGATTCAACAATTCACCAGTTAAACAGTTAACCAGTCAACATCCCAAAACTACCACCTCGCTGCTACCAATTCACGCTTCAAGACTAACAGCCAAAAAACCATAACGAACACCCCAAAACCGAAAATCGCCAAACATTTTATTTTTTGTCCTCAAAACCGTTTTTTGGAAGAATTTTCACTCTTTTTTATGATTTCTAAATGTTAAAGTTTTTCTTACACGTTGTTAATATTTTTAAAAATAAGGTTTTTCTTACTTATAAAATCACGTTAACGATTAAATAAATCCGTTTATCGGATAAATCAATTTTTTCCTACAAAATACTGTCCTACAACAACTTACTTTCCCAAAATTTGTAAGTTTTAGAAATACTCTATAATATTGAAGCAAGCTTTATGATACTCAAATCTATACATTTTATGCTTCATATATGAATACTACTTATACTAAAAAACTAAAGAAATTAGTCTTTTTTGGGATAACATTTCTTTTTTCATTAAACGCTTTCTCTCAAGTAGGTATAAATACCACTAGCCCTAATGGTATCTTAGACATAAACAGTACAAATGCAGGAGTAGTTTTGCCGCGCCTTGCTCTTACGCGTATGGATGTTATGGATCCTGCAACTAACCCTCAGGGAGGTCCTATTCCGACGGGTACAGTGGTTTATAATACCAATACTACTACTGTATTTGATATTCCAAATAACTTAAACTACTCAGTTACCCCTGGTATATATGTATGGATTACAGATCACTGGGAACCACAATTTACCCTCAACCAAGCTGCTGTATATAAGCAGGTAGGTTTGGACATGCGTACAAAATCTAATGCCGGTTGGGAAAATGTAGTAATGTCTGGGCCTGGAACTTTTCTTGCTAAGTACACTGGTTACTACAAGATTGAAGTTGGGGTTAATTTTGGGGGTGGAAATGCTAAAAGACCTAGTAATTCTAGGGAAGTAAATGTAGCTGCACAAACAGGAACTTTTAGATTTACGTTTAATGGAGTAGATTATTTAATCCCTACCAAAGCTTTTTCTGCCCAATATAGGTCTGGGTCTAATATTTTTGCTATCTGGCGGCAAGACACTATTATACTATATATTCCTTTACATAGCAACGATAACCCTGACTATTCACTTGCTTTTAATCAAGATCCTTCTCCTGAATTTGTTGGTGATGGAAACAGTGGGACTGGCCAAGGTTGGGTAGGTGACGATATTCCTTGCTCCATAGAAATAACCTACATAGGTCCTGTGCTTGAGTTATAGATTTTTTTTAAAAAATAATCCAATGAAATTAAACACTACATTTTCTAAATATTTTAAACTTTGTTTGCTATTGCTCTCCACCACTGTGTTTGGGCAGGTAGGTATTGGCACTGATACCCCCAAAGGCGCCTTAGACATTAATAGTACTACTGCTGGTGTGGTTTACCCTGTAGTTAGCTTAGTGGATGTTAATACCCCAACCATTACCAATCCCAATACTGGAGCTCTTTTAGCAGGAACGACTGTCTATAATAATGTGACAAACGGTACCGGATCCAATAGAGTCTATCCTGGTATTTATGTTTGGAATGGCGATTTGGTGACGCCCAAGTGGGTTCCCCAATTTAGCAAACGGGACCAAAAACTCTTTTTGCAGAATGCAGACTTAAGAACCCTATCTACCAATACTCCAGAGAAACAAGTTATTCCTTTTTCTTCCACCTCATTTACTCCTAAATACTCAGGAAGATACAAGGTAGAAGTAAAGGTTCACTATGCAGGTGGAGCCGTTGATGTGCCACCAGCTTCTACGAGTGGAGGCCAGCAAAATAGAGATTGGGTAAACTTTAATGCCCAGAAAGGGAAGTTTGAATTTGTTTTTAATAGTAAAACAAAAACTTTTGATATTCAATCGTACTCTGTTGATAATAGAAGGTATTCTACTTATACCAATGCGGCATCACAATTGGCTTATGTAACGATAGAAACACTAACCCAAGGCACGCCATACTCCTTTGAACTTACTTGCGACCAGCAAGCTGCTGAAGGTTTTATAGATAATGGTAATGGTGGTAGTGGTGGATCTGGGAGGGGATATATTACCCTTAATGGGGCTATAAAGTGTCTAGTAGAGATTACCTATATTGGTGATTAAAGAAAATATATATATAAAATTGGATTTATGAAAACGAAGTACGTTAGCAAACACATACTTATACTCGCTATATATTTACTTATAGCTTTACCAACTTTTGCACAAGTAGGTATCGGTACTACCACTCCTAAAGGCCAATTAGACCTGAGTTCAACTACTATGGGGTTGGTATATCCAAAAATAGCGCTTACAGCTACTAATGTAGAATCTCCGGTTATCAACCCAAATGGTGGGGCGTTAGAACCAGGAACAGTAGTTTACAATACAAGTCTTACCCAAACAGGAACTTACGATGTAACCCCTGGGCTTTATGTTTGGGATGGCAGTAAATGGGTTCCACAATTCATTAGGGAAGAATATAAACGTTTTGAGCAAAACAACGGTATAGCCCCTTATGCCTGTCAACGCGTACCTTTTGGGTTTAATAGCGCTGTTAATGGCTTGGGCCCTGGAGAGAATAGTTTTAGCCCCAAATATTCAGGTTTTTATAAAGTTAAGGCGAGTACTAGTTTCGGAGGTGGTGAATTCACTGATATTCGCAGCAGTACAGGGAATGAACTTTCAACTGGAACCGCAGAAGGAAACTTTTATTTTAATCTTTCAGGACCAGGTGTTAATATAGATGACAGCAAAGGAAGGGTATATACTCACTCCTTTTCAACGTATAATAGAAATAATACTCCAGATCAGATTTACGAAGCAGTTACCTTAGATTCTTACATAGTGTTTATTGTGGTTTTAAGAGCTGGTGCAACCTATGATTTTAATCTAAGATTGGATTGTTTCGATGTAGGGGCTGGGAGTGGTTTTTTAAATAACGGAACATCTGGAAATGGCTTACATCATGTGGGCCATGACATTCCTTGCTCGGTAGAATTTACTTACCTAGGAACTAACGAATAAAATTTCAGATAGCTCAACCCTCTTGGGAAGTTTATAAAGACGCAATAAATCTTTCAACTATTATTGAAATGTTTTCTAATGCCAATTTTTAAAAATTTTAAAAGGTTTGCAACAGCAGTTTGGTAATGGCATTGCCAAAACCAAAATATAGTACTTTTTAATAGCGCATTAATTCAACAATCCCTCTCGTCTCGTTTTCAAATGCGAACTAAGAAATCCCAAAACCCAGAACCCAAACACCAAATTCAACTATTAACCATAGAAAAGGCAACCTTATTAAGACAAGCTCAGGCCGATAACCGATAACTGAGAACCGAAAACAGTTAATCCAAATTCCCTATCTTAGCCCCCAAGAAAAAACAAGCCCTCCCCATAAATGGAACTGGAAACCAAAGTCTATCAAAAAGAAAACAATTTCCGTATTGGCAAGATGCTGAAACAGAGCTTGACAGACATTGCCAATTCGCGCTTTTTGTCTTTCCAACTGGCTAAAAGGGACATACAGGCACAGTATCGCCAAAGTTATCTCGGCATTATTTGGGCTTTTGTAACACCGCTTACCACCGCTTTTGTCTGGATTTTTCTAAACAGTTCAGGAACCATTCGGGTTACTGATACGGGCATTCCCTATCCCGTATATGCCTTTTCGGGAACCTTGTTGTGGTCTATTATTAAGGATGCTATTAACTCCCCGATGAACAGTACCAATAGCGCCAAGGGCATTATGTCTAAAATTAATTTCCCGAAGGAAGCTTTGATAGTGTCAGGGGTGTATAAACTGTTGTTCAATAGTTCTATAAAAGTGTTGTTGTTGCTGGTTTTTATCTTCTTTTATGGAATCGGTTTCCATTGGAGCCTTTTACTATTTCCGCTTGCAATTCTTGGAGGTGTATTGTTTGGAACCACCCTCGGATTGTTAATCACGCCTTTAGGAATGCTCTATAAAGATATAGGACAATTAATAAGCTTTGCGCTGGGTTTTTTAATGTACGTTACCCCGGTAGTCTATGCCATCCCCAAAGAGGGTATTATGAAGACAATAATGGAGCTTAACCCTTTTACCCCAATTATTTTAACCGCGAGAGATTTGGCAGTAGGCATGCCCCCGGCACATCTTACCTATTTTTTAATAGTAATAGCTTGTAGTGTACCGCTGTTTTTTATTGCTTTGTTGTTCTATAGAATCTCAATCCCTATTTTGGTGGAGCGGATGAGTGCGTAGGTGTGAAGGGTGAAGGGTGAAGGGTGAAGGGTGAAGGGTGAAGGGTGAAGGGTGAAGGGTGAATACGGGAATGCGTAAAGAGTTTTATTATAAATATTGATATGAGAAATTTTAAAACAACCTTACGATTTTTATTTATCTCCTCACGCTTCACGTCTCACGGTTAACGAAAAAAAATGAATCATAAAGATTTAGATGTCTGGAAGTTTAGTATGGATTTAGTTGAGTTGGTTTATCAAGAAACAGCTAAATTTCCGAAAGAAGAACGATATGGATTAACAAGTCAAATGCGTCGTGCTGCAG